>ERZ870047.12-NODE-12-length-39779-cov-5.576596_pt1 | contig 39779 bp, 29 predicted proteins | sample MGYA00521268_ERZ870047 | MGnify/ENA primary metagenome ERZ870047 (study PRJEB32232, sample SAMN07284960) | human gut metagenome | biome: human-associated habitat; material: feces | host: Homo sapiens | place: Tanzania | collected 2014-01-26 ... | reverse complement strand
TCCCGCCCGAGCCGCTGGGTGTTCTGGCTGTAACTTTCGGACTGCCCACGGGAGCGCCCCTCGGTCTGCATGGAGATGGTGGCCTTGCCCAGCCAGTTCTCGGAAATTTCCTTAATGGTGCTGGCCTCACGGCCACCGAGGAACAGAACGCTGTCCATGTTGCCGAGGATGGTTTCTGCGTTCTTATCGTAGATGGCCTTGCATTGGGCAAGCTGCTGATACAGCAGGCACAGGCTGATCTCACGGGAGCGGATGACCGCCACCAGCTTTTCCAAGTTTGGCACCTGCCCGGTGTTGGCCGCCTCGTCCCACAACACCCGCACATGATGGGGCAGCCTGCCGCCGTGAACATTGTCCGCCCGTTCGCACAGGAGATTGAACATCTGTGAAAACGCCAGCGCCACAAGAAAATTGTAGGTACTGTCCGTATCGCTGATGCAGAAGAAGGTCGCCGTGCGGCGATCTCCCATGCGGTCAAGCTCCAGTTCGTCATAGGACATGATCTCCCGAAGCTGGGGAATATCAAAGGGAGCAAGCCGAGCGCCGCAGGAAATCAAAATGCTTTTGGCCGTCTTGCCGCTGCTTAGCTTATATTTTTTATACTGTTTCACGGCGAAGCAATTCGGCTTGCGCTGTTCCAGCCCCTTGAACATATAGTCCACGGCGTTGAGAAAATCCTCGTCATCCTCCTTGACCTCCATGCCGGAGATCATGTCCACCAGCGTATTCATGTTGCGATCCTCCTCGGCTCCCTCAAAAATGATGTAGCCCAGCAGGGCGCAGTACAAAAGCGTTTCCGCCTTCGTCCAGAACGGGTCGCCCTCCTTGCCCTCGCCCTTGGTGTTGGAAATGAGAGCGTTGACAAACTTTAGAATGTCCGCCTCGGTCTTGATATACGCCAGCGGGTTATAGTGCATGGATTTTGAAAAATCAATGCTGTTGAACACTTTGATCTTATATCCCCGCTTTTGCAAAAACGAGCCGACCTGCCCCAGCACACCACCTTTAGGGTCTACCACCACATAGGAAGAATGGGCTTGCAGGAGCTGGGGCGTGAGCCAAAAGCGGGTCTTGCCCGAGCCGGACGAGCCGATCCCGCAGAAATTGAGGTTGCGGGCGTTGGCGGGATTTTTCGGGCGGGTGTTCATGGTGAGCCGTTCTGTGGCGGTCAGCAGCATATTGTTTTCAAATTTGGGATCGACAAAGGGCTTGATGTCCTTTTCGTTTCCCCAGCGGGCGCTGCCGTACTCCGCATCCCGGCGAAACTTCTTGGTGTTTTTGCTCTTGAAGTAGATCAGCAGGCGGAACGCCACCGCCCCCACAATGCCCACCAGCCAGTCAAAGGGGGCAAGACCGGGGGCAAAGTCGGCAAAGGCTGTGCCGACGGTCTGTCCCAGCCCCAGCAGCTTATGGACAAAATCATCGCCCGCCGCCAGACGGTAGGCCGTTCCCAGCTTGAGGAACACCCAGCCGATGAACACATAGGGAATGTTGGGCAGCACATATTTACGGAGCTTATCTGTCATGCGCCACCTCCTTGATATGCTCCTTGGGCGGCTTTTCCTTGGCAAGCTGCTGTTCCGCCTGCTTCATCTGTTCGGGGATCGTGGGCTGGCGGGACTTGGCCTTATCCAGCACCTTGCGGGAGTATTCCGAAAAGCAGGCGGTCATAGCGTCCGCCTGCCCGGACTTGAAGAACAGCAGGTATTTCCCCGGTTCAGTCTGATAAAAGGCGTAGTCCACATTCCACTTCCGGGCTACCCGGTCAAAGAGCTTTGTATCCCCGGACAGTTCAAGGCTGTTGGTGGATGTGCCATGCGCCATGAGCTTTTTCACGGTCTGCTTGCCGTGGGGCGTCTGCTTTGCCCGGTGCGCCTTGGCGATCTTGCGCCCCACCGCCCGGACAACATAGGCAAGCCCCCGGGCGGTCAGCTTCGACGCCTTCACCGATACGGCAATCGTGCGCCGGGAAATATCCTCGTCTACCAGCCGTCATCGCCTCCTCTCTGATAGAAATATGACCTCGGGACAAAATGTCCCAAGGTCAGCGGTCATCATGCTCCTTTCTCGGGTGCAGGCGTTCGCCCTCCAAAGAGGAACGGTCTATGACCTCCTTGTAGGCCGCCATCTGCTCCCGGATATTCAACTTGGGGTACGCAAAAATGCGGTGTTCGGCGGGAATGTCCTCGATGCCGTGGTACACCTCCTTGAAGTCGCCGCTGCGGGTCAGATAGCCCGTGGGGGCGAAGTGGCCGCCCTCGTTGATCCGCATATCCCGCCCGTAGGCTTCAAAATCGAAATAGGGCAGCACATTGTCCGGCACATCCAGTAGTTCCATGTCCTCCACATAGATGCGCCCCAGCGTTTCATCGTCGGTCACGCCGGGGTGCAGATCGTAGCAGTCCAGATTGTGAACGAGGTTGATGATGTCCGCCACGCTGGAAGTATGGTCGCCCTTGTTGAGTGCGGCCTCCAGCGTTTCGATCTCGTCGCTGTCCAGCTCGGAAATGAGATGCGCCAGATGGTTCAGCTCGTCCAAGTTTTCATACTCGGTGAGATAGTCGTATAAGCCCATCACATCGCCGTCAAAGGCGGTGATGAAAAACTCCTCATACCGCACACCGTCCACGCCGATGTTCTTCAGAAGCGATTGCACCTCCTCCGTGGTGGCCGGAAATTTCAGCGTTTCGCCCACAAGCTGCCCCTCGGCGTATTTGCCGAGGTTGGTGATGTAGGCTTCAAATACCGTCATTTGCACCTCCTTTTGTCAGCGCCTCCGCGATCCCCGCCATGATGTACTCGGCGCAGGGCAGCGCGATGGCGTTTCCCAATGCCCGGTAACGGTGGGAGGATAGAATTTCCTCGCCGTCCGCGCCGTACCTTGTCCAGCCCTCCGGCAGCCCCATGAGCCGTTCACATTCCGTTTCCGTGGGAAAGCGGACGCAGCCCCCGGCGGGATCGTCCTCATACCAAAAGGCAAAGGGCGAAATGCCGCCCGCTAACAGAGTGGGAAAAGGGTCAGTTGGCAGTCCGAAGCTGTTTCGGAACGCTGTTTCCGTCCGCTCCTTGGCGGACGCCCGCATACGGAAGCATTGAAAGGGTCGGGTGACTGGTACGCGCCGCCCTGCTTCAATAAAAGAGCCTCGATCTCCGCAGGCGGCGGGCAGCCCGCGATCTCCGCCAAATGCAGGAAGTGACTGCATTGTGCGGGGCTTAAAAAGTATTTCGTGGGAACGCCGTCCTCCAAAGTCTGCCACAAGAAAGATGCGCTGCCGTCGTGCCAGCCGGGGGCTTGCCCAATGCTGGGCGTCCATGAGCCGCCAGCAGAGGTCAGGCGTTCGCCCTCGCACCATTCCGGCTCCTGCCCATCTTCCAGAAGCAGGCATTGAAACATCGGTGTCTGTGAAAGCGGATAGGACGGCTCTAAAATCCATCCTGTCATTTGATGAAAACGCTCCCATGACATTTTCCCAAACAGCGATTGTTGGAAATAGACCATTTGTCGCCTCCCTCATTTCACGGATAATGCGGATGGCTTGAAAGAACAGGCTGGACTTTTCTCCCGCAAGCCCCTTGCGGTTGCCGATCTGCGAGAGATTTTGACACGGTGAGCCAAAGGTGATGATATGGACGGGCGGGATCTCCCGCCCGTCCAGCTTTGTCACATCCCCCAAGTGCGCCATATCGGGAAAGTGGCGCTTGGTGATGGAGATAGGAGCTTTTTCGATCTCGCTTTCCCATACCGGCTCAATGCCGCAGCGCACCGCCGCCAGCGGGAACACGCCGATCCCGTCAAACAGGCTCCCCAGCCGGAGCGCCGTCATCTTATCTGCGCCCCTGTCCCTTGACGGTCAAAATGCCCTCAAGGGTGGTGGCGGTGATCCCGAGCCGCTGGGCAACGGCGATGTCGTTCTTCATGGCCTCGGTGACGGTATGACCGCACACCACCAGCACATGAGAGCGGCGGAGCAGGTCACGCCCCATGTCGATGCCGCTCTTATGCTCCTCTGGAACGGCGTCATTGAGGAAAAGGGGCTGATAGAGCGTCGGGCAGATAGGCGAAAAGCCCGCCTCATATACCGTGCGGCAATACTGCGCCGCCAGCTTCGTGTTTTCGTGATCGCTGCCGCACCATGCGGCGGTGATATACGCGAGGGGTCGTTTCATTGTAAAAACCTCCAATTTTATAATGTAGTAGGTCAACCCAAACCCCACACCCTTTCCCATTCTTGGGAAAGGGGGCGGCTCTGGAGGATATACCCCCGCCGCTTGCCGGAGAAAAAGCATAGCCGGGACAGGCGGTCAAGGGCTGGCCGCTGAAAACAGCGGTGCGATGCACCCTTGACAGCCCGCTCCCGGCCATGCTGGAATACGGGCGGCGACGGGGGATATAACCACAAGAGCCATTCGGGGAAACGAAAGACCTCGGGACAAAAAGTCCCAAGGTCACTTTTCAAGATCCGTTTTCTTTTCGGGCTTGCCCAGCTCGGGCGGCTGCTTGGCTTTCCAGTCATCCAGCAGAGAAATGATCTTGTCTTTCATTTCCCTCGGGGACTTGTCCTTGCCGAAATACTTTTCCAGTTCCGCACTATTGATGATCACCTTGTCTACCTCCTTTTTCTCCTGCGACAGAATACCGTCGATCACATCGCCGTTGAGCTTGCCGTCCTTGTCCAGCTCCCGCATTTTCTGTGCCTGCGACAGCGAGGGCGAGGACTGCTGCCCCTCGATGGACACGGCGATATACCTCTGATTTTTGGGGCGGATGAATGAGATCTCCACCGCCGGGGTGAACGCCAGCTTTTTCTCGTCCACCATTTTCTGCAAATCCGGCACAAGCTCGGTCAAACGGATATACCGCTGCACCTGCTTGTAGTTCATGCCGTTGCGATCTCCCACGACCTGCGTGGAGCGTTTTCCGGCGTCCTTGTCCTCCTCGCCGGGGCGGGAGCCTTGGTGCTTGATGGCCTCCACCTGCATTTTGAGCGACTGCGCCTTTTCGGTGGGCAAAATGCGCTCACGGTGGCGGAGGTTGTCATCCGTCATGGCGAGGATGGCTTCATCGTCCGTCATGTTGCGGACGATACACGGCATATTCGCAAATCCGGCAAGCTCGCTTGCCCGCTGGCGGCGGTGGCCTGCGATGATCTCATAGCCGCCATCCTCACGGGGACGCACCAGCGCGGGCTGATTGACGCCCGCTGCCTTGACCGACTCCACAAGCCCCTGCATCTCCGCATCATCCCGGACACCAAAGGGATGGTTTTTGAACGGGTGCAGATCGGACAGGTTGAGGTAGACGATCTCCTCTTTTTCGGCACGGGTGGCGTCACGGGGCGCAGACGGCTCCGGCGTGACCTCCGTACCAGCGGGAGCGCCGCCCTTATCCACGGCAGGCTTCTCCGGGGTGGGCTTGCTTTGGGACTTTTTGTCCCGAGGTTTGGGCGGCTTTGCCTTATCGGGAGCGGCCTTGCCCTCCTTGGGCGGACGGCCTCTGCCGGGTTTGGCAGCCTTGTCCTTTTCGGTGAGCGGCTTCTGCTTGGCTGCCTTTTTCTCCTCCTTGGCCGCCTCGTCACGGGTGGCGGCAAAATCCACCACCTTGCCGGAATGTGCTGGGACGGGATCGTCCTTACCGGGAGTGGGCGGCTGCGCCTGTTCCTTTTCGTCCTTGGGGACTTCGGGAGCGGCAGGCTCCTCCACCTCGGCGTGGGTAACAGCGTCAGCGGGATCAGACACGACCTCGCCCATTTCAAAGAGCGCCGCCTGTCCCTCATGCTCCAGCATGACCTTTTCTGCGTCGGTCAGCTCAGGCTCGGGAGCGGGCTGCTCCGGCACAGCGGCATTTTCCATCGCAGGAGCGGAAGCCTCGGCGGGCGGGGCTGCCTCGGGAATATTTTTCTTATCATCTGCCATTTGCAAACCTCCTTTTCGTGGCATGAAAAAAGCCAGTCCGCAGACTGGCAGGGTGGAAGTGACCTCCCTTCGTGGTTATATATATGAAAACGCCGCCCGTTGTCCTGTTGGGCGGCGTTGTTCTCGTCATTTTGAATTTTTAGAATAAATACCTCTTGCCGACTGCCAACAAACCGTTGATATATCTGCGTTTTCTGAAATCCTATAATTACACTCCGACCAAAATCCCTCTGAAATCAACGATTTCAGAGGGATTTTTCTTATTCTTTGTCTATTGCGGCGCAGGAGGTGAATATGTGTCAAATCCCTTCCGGGACAACGCTCTTTCTATAAGTTTCTCCTCTTTTCTGGTTTGTTATGGATTCAGATATTCCTTGTATTCCAGTCACATACGCTGTATAATCTATACAAAATTAAGCTATCGATCTGTTTACTCTCTTTATCAACTGCGGCCATCGTGCATTATGCAAAAGCGGATAATATCCGTGCTGACTATTTCAAACATTTATGCATAAGCTATAAATAAGATTATGAACACAGGAGGAAAGCTATTATGGGTAGTAGTGCAAACGGAAGCCCAACAAAAGAGTTCTTCGTTGAAATGTTGACGCGAGATATTGAATTGAATGATGCCATCCTGGATCTACTTGATAATTGTTTGGATGGTGTAGTAAGATCATGTGCTGGCAAAGATAAGCTTCAAACATCAGATTTTTACGCTTCCTATAGCGCCGAGATTACAATTTCACCCACGGAATTCACGATAACTGATAATTGTGGTGGTATCCCTCGTGATACTGCAGAAAACTACGCTTTTCGCATGGGGCGTGTTCCAACAACCCAAACGGATCATCCGACAATTGGCATTTACGGCATCGGCATGAAACGAGCTATTTTCAAGATAGGTAAAGCTGCCACAGTATTTACCCAGAATTCAGGGGTGAAATATGCAGTAAAAATCCCTGCCGATTGGGCATCTACTGGTGATTGGGATTTTCCAATTGAAGAAAATCCCCAGGATAATCCTCTGACTGGCAACGGAACGAAAGTCTGTATTACTGCCCTAAATCCGAGTATTGCAGAACTGTGGGGAACCGAGGGGAATATTAGTGCATTCATTGAGTCACTGAAAAAGGCTATTCAGGAAAGCTACAGCTTAATTATTCAAAAGGGTTTTACAATTAAAATTAATGGCAAAACTGTCGCAGCAAACCCTGTAGAATTACTTGTTCAGAAAAATTGTGAGAAACAAGGCATCCGTCCGTATATCTTCACGGGACAATATGATGATGTCAGCGTGAAAATAGCTATCGGTTTTTATGCTCCTATGGCTTCAGATGATGACATTGATGAAATGAACGAATCAAAACGTAGTTCCTATGAAGCTGGCGTAACCGTTGTGTGTAATGATAGAGTTGTTCTCTATAATGACAAATCTGGCTTGACCGGTTGGGGCACAAGTGGAGTTCCTAATTATCATACCCAGTTTATTGGCATCAAGGGAATCGTTATTTTCGAAAGTTCCAATCCTAAAGCTCTTCCAATGACTACAACCAAACGTGGCATTGATCATTCCTCGGCGTTGTATATCGCAGTTAAAGACAAAATCTGTGAAGGCCTAAAAATGTTTACAAATTACACGAACCAATGGAAAGGACGTAATACGCAAGAGAGGTCTTTTTCTAGAATAGCCCAAAAAGTACAGTATAGTGATCTTTTTACCGAAAGTGCAAAAGCTGAATACGGAGTAGCGCCACGTAAAGATATGCGTGGAATTGGTCAAACCTTCAGACCAACTTTGCCAAAACCAGTCGATGAAAAGCCTTTCAAAATTATTCGTTATTCTAAAAGCATTGAAGATATTAAATTGCTTATAGGATTCTTCTATGGCGACAAAGATGAAACTGTTAGTCCTTCAATAATTGGTGAAAAGTGTTTTGATAAAGTACTTGGAGAAATAAAGAAATAAGAGGTGTAATGATGTCCCAACCATTCTATCATTTGCGCCCAAACAAGTATGTGGATCGATGCCTATTCGTAAATGTTCTTGAACGGCTGAATTCGCAAGTTAAACTGCAAAAACACAGATATATAGGATTTGGATCCTATTTGTTTGATGATTTTAAGCTTTTGCATGATCGTCTCAACATCGGGACAATGATATCTTTAGAGTCTGATTCAACTATCTTTAAACGTGCCAAGTTTAATGCGCCATACAAGTGCATTAGCGTAATTAATCAAACAAGCACGGATTATATCTCCGGGGATAATTGGGGAGAACAAAATAGCATTATATGGCTTGACTATGTTACACCGCGGGCTTTGGGACAACAGTTTAGCGATATAGCAACGCTGTCTAATACGATTCTTCCACACGATATTCTTAAAGTCACATTCAATGCAAATGCAGACACATTAGGCAGCGCTGAAAATGGCATGGATGCACGACTCGAGAAATTGAGGTCACGCATTGGAGAGTACATTCCAGCAGATGCTACACCAAATGACTGCAATAAGGATAAATACCCCCTCCTGCTTCTAAAATGTTTACAGATCATGCTTTCAAAGAACTTTACAGAAACCAAGTATGATAAGCGCTTTGTACTTCCGTTATTTTCGACGATTTATCAAGATAGTCAACATTTGATGCTTACTTTTACTTGTGTAGTATTAGATAGCCACGACGAAGAGGAAAAAGTAAAAGCCTGTTTCGAAGATATTTCCTATGTGAACTTCAAATGGGACGAGCCTTCACTTATAAAGATTCCAGAACTGACCGTAAAAGAGATGATTGAAATTAACAAACTGCTCCCCGGCAAAGATGTCGAAGAGCAGCTATTAAGGGAGTTCAATTTCGTATTTGATGATAAAGCAGAGGAGGCATCGAGTTACATATCTTTTTACAAGTACTATCCAAGTTTTCAGAGTATCAATTTTTGATAGATTGCCGATAAAACTCGTTCCGCAACAATTGGTGAAACACTATTCCCGATTTGCCTAAATCCGTGCCAAATTGTGTCGGGCAACTTATACCAATCAGGGAACCCCTGTAAACGGGCTGCCTCTCTGGGAGTAATGACTCGAGCGTAATTGTAATGTATAGGGCGAACTGCTTGGTAACTGCCTTTTTCCGGCCCTGTTCCAGCTCTCAGCGTTGGGCAGTAGCCCTCAGGATCCAGTCGAGTAGACTTTGATACCTGGTCTTGTTGACCAAATGCCAATCGCGCGTATCTGGCTCGGACTTCAATTGTATGCTTTGTTGGATAAAACCCGTTTACAATATGCCGAATTCGATAGGCGTTTATATACTCTTGATTTCCAACATTGTTCGGGATCATACCTGTGACACGTTGATAAAAGAACTCTGATTGTTCGTGCTGAGCTTCTGTATTTGAATAGTTCTGGGCTAATTTCTTTCGCCCAGGACTATTCTTTTTTCGATATCGGATGTCTCCCGGTAAACCTTCCAAAGCTTTACGCACATTTGTTCTTTCATCGTTGCACACTTGCATTCTGATGATATCGTTTGCAGTAATTGGTTCGATCTGTCCATCCAACAAATATCCAACGAAAAAATACCGCGTTCTGGTCGTCGGTGCTCCGTACTCATTAGCTTTAACGCAAATTGGCTCCAACATATTATAGTTTCTAACATGCCTAAATGCCTCATTGCGAATATCGTCATATTTGGAGTTCATAATTCCCGGAACATTTTCAGCCAGGAAAAATGTTGGCTGAAGGTCTTCGATTAATTCAAAAAACTTTATAAACAGTCTATTTCGCAAGTCATTAACATTACCGTGACCAATGCTGCTAAATCCTTGGCACGGCGGGCCACCTATTATACCAGTTAATTCTTCTTGATGAATTCCAGCGAGACGAAGCAACTCTTGTCCATTCAATGCCATAATGTCTCGCTGGATATGTACAGTGTGCGGAAAGTTTGTTCTATGCGATTCCATTGCATGGGTGTCGATTTCAACGGCAGCTGAAACATTAAATCCTGCACGCGCAGCGCCCAAGCTCAAGCCACCTGCCCCGGCGAACAAATCGATTATATTAGGCAATCGGCATCCTCCTTTCATGCACATAAAACCTCAATATATAATTTTACATAATTCAGCTCAAAAAATCAATATTAACTTTTTACTTGAACTCAGTGCTTGCTTTTGGGTGATACGTCATTTTAATGTATTTCATTAACCATTATCCTAAACATCGCCCCGGGTGCCTAATAGTTAGTACCCAGGGCGGTGAGTCTTTTATGTTTCCTTCCTACCCCGCTTTCCCTTCTTCTCCTCTGGTGGCCGCCCATCACCCTCACCCAGATCCATCAGCCGCTGCGCTTCCGCGATCTCTGCCTTCATCTCCACGATCAGCATCTTCAGCTTCTCCTCGCACTCCTCGCGGGTGTGAGCGTAGACATTGCGGGCGTGCTTTTTGCCGTCGGGCCACTTCGGAGAATAGCGGCCTTCAAACAGGTGGTCGTTGATCTCGCTGACGCAGCCGGTTCCGGACCTGCGCTTGCGGCCCACATAGGGCTTGAAATCGGTCATACTCGGCTTTTCCGCTGTGGCCGGGGCAGTTTTCTGCCCCGGCTCTGAAGCGCCCTCCTGCGGCGCTGCCTTGCCGATGCCGCGGTCGATATTGGCAGCGGCCGTGCGTTGCATATCGTCGGTGATGTGAGTATAGATATCCAGCGTGGTAGCTGCTGACACATGCCCCAGCATGGCAGAGAGGGTCTTGACATCCATACCGTTCTCCAGCGCCAGCGTTGCGAAGGTGTGGCGCAGATCATGGAAGCGCACATGCTTGCACCCTGCGTGTTCCAAGATGAGCTGCAGTCTGCGGCGCACTACGCCGGGGGTGATGGGGCAGTCCTCCTTCACGGGAGACGGGAACATCCAGCGAGAGTCCACCGTCTTTTTGTACTCCCGCAGCACCTCCACCACCGCAGGCGGCAGGACGATCTTGCGAATGGAGTTCTTCGTCTTGGGCATGCTGATCTGAAGCTGGCCGCGCACGTCGTAGACCTGTTTGTTCACGTTCAGTACGCCGGTTTTGAAATTCAGGTCATCCCATTGCAGCGCCATCAGCTCGCCCCGGCGCAGGCCGGTGGCCAAGTCCAGAAGGAAGACTTCGTAGTAGCCCTCGAACTTCGCCTGGATCAGAAACCGCTGCAGTTCCTCCCGCGTCAGCACCTGCATCTCCCGTGCCTTCTTCGGCGGCAGCTTGCAGCCGATGGCTGGATTCACACGGATCAGCCCATCCTGCACCGCCTTTTCCAATGCAGAGCGGCAGGTGGCGTGGCACATACGCACCATCCGGTCGGACAGCCCTTCGCCGTACTTGTCGGTGAACCGCTTCTGACCGCTTTTCTTGAGCTGACCGTAGAACTGCTGCAGGTCATTCTGTGTCAGCTTGTTCAGCGGGATGTCCCCGATCTCCGGGATGATGTGCAGACGGATGCGGCTTTCGTAGGTCTCCTGCGTGGTGGGGCGGATCTTTGGCTTGGAGTGATTCTCGTACCAATATGTCAGCCAGTCCCCGAAGGGCATCTCTGGCCGCACCTTCTCAGGCTTCAGTCCGCCGCACTCCGCCTTGAGCTTCTGGAGCTTCTCGACGCACTCCTTCTTCGTTTTGGCGAGAACATTTTTCGTCTTGGGGTAGCCATTGTCATCATAGCCGATGACAACTCGCCCCTCCCACCGACCATCCTTGCGCTGCCTTACAGTTCCGTCTCCGGCTTTTCGTTTTCTTGCCACGGTTTCAACTCCTTTCCGAAGATATCCTCCATGAAGCCGCCCACGATACCCGAGGCTGTCTTCTGCATATCCGATGTAACATGGGTGTAGGTGTCCAGCGTGAAGGACGCATTGGTGTGTCCCAGGATTCCGGACAGCGTCTTAGCATCCACGCCGCTGGTGAGGGCATGGGTGGCGAAGGTGTGACGCAGATCGTGGAAGCGGATGCTGGGCAGCCCCGCCCGCTGAAGCAGCGTCTTCATGTGGCGATAGGCCGCGTTGGGATCAACGGGATCTTCCGGCTTCACCGGGTCCGGGAATATCCATTGGCTGATGGTATCCGCTTTGCGCCGCCGTAGGATTTCAGTCACGCTGTGGGGCAGGATGATGGTGCGCATACCCTGATTGGTCTTTGTCTCACCGACGGTGTACTCACCCTTCCGCTGGCTGTGGAGGGTGCGGCACACCTTCAGTGTCCCGGTGTCCCCATCGAAGTCGCTCCATTGCAGGCCGCAGATCTCGCCCCGGCGCAGGCCGGTCATCAGCTCCGTCTGGAAGAAGTCCCGCCACACCTCGTCCTGCTCCACCACTGCGAGGAAGGCGTCCAGCTCCGCACGGGTGAGGATGCGCTTGGGCTTGTAGTTGGGTTTGGGAGCCGTTGTCCCCTCAGTGGGGTTCTTGGGAATGACATGCGCCTGCACCGCATCTTTCAGTGCGGCGTGAAGCGTGGAATGGATGTGGCGAACCATAGAGTCGGAGAGCTGGTGGTTCATCTCGGGATGCTCGTGGATGCGCCCCTCCGTTTTCAGGCGGCGATACATTCGCTGAATGTCCTGCTGAGAGATAAGGGAAATTTGCTTGTCGCCCAGTTGCGGCTTGATGTAGTATTCGATGTAGCAGCGATAGCTTTTGAGTGTGCCGGGGCGCACCGTGCCCGCCTTGTACTCCGTGAGCCAGCGGTCCAGCCACTCGCCCAGCGTCATGCGGCTGTCCTCGGTCAGCTCCACATCACGGTAGCACTCGATGTTCTGGTGGAGCTTGTCCAGCAGCGCCTTTTGCGTCTTGGCGTAGACATGACGGAACAGCGGCTCGCCGTTTTCCCGGTGTCCAATGACGATGCGGCCCTCCCAGCGTCCGTCGTCGCGCTTTCGCACCATGCCGTCACCAGCCGGTCTTCGTTTTGCCATGTATTTCACTTCCTTTGACTGAGATTTCTTTTTGCAACACAAACAACTACCACACTTTTCGTGAAATAGCTATGGGATTCTCTTTGTAATGCCGAGAAGATTTTTTGCTCATTCCTTGTCTATTGCGGCTCAGAGGCTGCCCCCATCGTCCACCGGCAGCTGGCGTTGAACGTCCTGGGCATCCTCAAACTTGATCTGCCCGTTGGTGCGCTTGACCTCGTCCGTCACATAGTCGCGCAGGGCGCGGCGATCCTTCATAGCGTCGCCGAAGTGTGCGGCGATGGTGTGAGCCATGATGCCCTGCTCCACCGCGCACTTGAACAGGAGACTGTTGGTGCGATTGGCGCTGCCCGTCACGATCTCATGCAGCGTCGCCGTCAGTTCGTCGGGGAGGTACTCGCTTGCATCCTTCGCGCCGAGATAGCCCATGTAGAAGTGCAGCGCCTTCTCGATAAACTCGCTGCGGCTTTTGCAGTTGGCAGTTTCCAGCCAACCGTCTATGTGGCGGATCGTCGAGGGTCTGAGCCAAGCGGGGATCCGCGTCTTGTTTTCATGTTCCATATTGTTTTCTCCTTTTTCTGGTGTGACACCGCGCAAACCCGCACGGTGTCTGGATTTTTCGTCTTTTCGACCACCTAAGCCCCGTAAGAAGTCCCAAACCGACCTCGGAGCGGTATCCTTGGAAAGCCCCGCACTGCGGGGCTTTGTGGGCGAGAGGGGTCGCTTTGCGACCACCTCTCTTTATCTTGTGCTTTTATCGAACAGGTGGGTCGAGGCAGATTTTCCCCCCATCAAGTGAGGCTCCTGCGCTCATCCCGCTTTGTCACAGAGCCACGGGGCGTCCCCTCCCTGCGGGAAGAAGATACCGCGATAGGTTTTCATGTCCGGCACCATGCCCCGCTCCAGCATGATCGCACATTGCAGGGAGCGAAGGCACATTTCCTCATAGACGCTCCGCATCTCGTCGCGGCATCGGCGGGCGAAAACCTTCTGCTCCTCGGTCAGATCGCCGTGGTGTTCATCGCAGAGAAACAGACGAAGTCCGTCTTCATCAATGGGGTCGGCATGACTCTTTTGCCACGCCCATCGGATGTATCGCACCGCATCCGCAGTGCGCCGCAGGATCATCATCGGGTCATGGTCTACAATAAAATTTGCAATCTGCTGCATCATGCACTTTCCTCCTTCTTTAGGGTGTTCTGCTGTTCCAGCTCGGCCAGACGCTTTTGCACCTGCGCCCGCTCCACACTCTCCTCCGCCTGCCGGAATTGCCGCTGGTAGTTCTGCTCCAACGCCTCCTGAATGGGGCGGATGTTGTAGATGAGACTGCCGTTGCGCACGCGGCCATCCTTCGTGATGATGGTGCTGGGCTCGGTACGGATGAGCCCCTTCTCCTCCAGACTGGTCACATACTTCCGCACGGTGTTCTCGCTCAGCTGCACCGCCCGACCGATGGTGCGGTAGCTGGGGTGGCATTGGTAGGTTCTGCGATCCTCGCAGCGCAGCAGGTAATTGTAGACGGCGATCTCATGGGAGTTGAGACCGAGCTCAAAGACCTCGTTGGGGACAAGATAGTAGTGCTTGTTCGGGTCCCGCTTGGGCCAGCGCTGGACCATCAGGCGTCACCTCCTGTCTGCATATCTACCCACCGGCGGAACTTTTCTTTGGGCACAACAATGCGGTTTCCGATCCGCAGCGCAGGAAAGCCCGTCTCGTGCATGAGCTCGTAGGCGCTGGAGATGGACACGCCCAAGGTCTGCGCCACCGTGTTCGCATTGAGAAACAACGGCAGCTGGTCATAGGTTTTGTAGGTTGACTCTTTCAAAATCGTTACCTCCTATAGAATTCAGAGAAGAATATCTCTACTTGTATTGGGAAGATAGACATGACTTTTTCGGGCTCTGGGGAATACTTTCTTGTCTCTATAATAATTTTCAGAAGGATGCCCAAATTTGAGACTCCATTTTTGAGCAAAAAATACGCAGTGTACCGCTAATTTGCTGCAACAGTTCAGCGATATTTTTAGAAGCAAAGACCCAATTTTTGCGTCCCAAATCAAGGGCGCTTTGACGCCTACTTCGGGGACACCAGCTTCAACAAGAAATACCTGCCCAAGATCCCGCCGGAAATCATGGAGCGGAGCGAGGCTTTCGGCATCAGCCGGTATCGGATCACAGAAGAATATCTGCCATAAGACACAGACAGCGGGACAAGCCTTTACGGCCTGTCCCGCTGCTTTCTCTGCCCGGATCCTGAAAAATGTTTTCTTTGTCTATGGCGGTGCAGCCGCTGAGCTGTTGCCTATGATTTACTCGTCATCATCAGGCCACGAGGAGATACCATTGGCGCTTTTCAATTCCACATCGGCAAAAAAGTGGTTGGTATCATAATATGATACCAACCACTTTTCGGTGCAGCAGCTTTCGCGATCAAGTAGTATGCCCGCTCCCAGCAGATCCTGTTTCAGCCCATGCTCCCGATTTTATTGCCATTTTCGTACATATCCGCGGCATACTCGCGGTGATTCGCCCCCTCATATGGTACCCAACCAAAGCCCGGAATATAGACCTCATCGCCGGGCTGCAGCTCTATGGTCGGCTGCGGTGCGGGAGGCGCAGGCTCCGGCTGCGGCGTTTCGACCGCAGGCGTCGGCTCTGCCGGTGCGGGGACAGGAACGGTGCCAAGCTCCTCATCCGGCTCTGCCCGCGGCGTTTCCGTATTTTTCTTTTCTGCCGTTGTCGCAGCATCCGCTTTCGGGGCAGCTGCGGCGTGCGTTGGTATTGGGGCGGGTCGTTCCTCCCTTGTGTCTGGCTGCGGCCACATAGCGGCGCACAGGGCCAAGCAAGCGGTGATCACAGCTGTCACGATGCGCTTCTTCATTGTTCATCATCCTCCTTTTTGAGCGTAAAACGAGCGCCCGGTTTCTCTGCCGCTTGGCAGCGCGCCGGACGCTCATCGTCATAGTGATTCAATTCTGCGGACAGCCGCCACGCCAGCCGAAATCCGGAGATGAAGCTGTCGAGCGAAGTGTCCTCCGAAATATGGTCCTTGGCATCGATGATCTTCAGCACCAATCGGCGCTCCGGCTTGCCCAGCGCCTCAATGAGCGCGCGGTGGCATTCCTCGATTTCCCGCTTCGTCGCCGCCAGCTCCGGCGGGGTGTAGAAGCAGTCGTACAGATCCTTCAGCAGTTTGTTCATGTGCTCGCCTCCTTGCAGCACAAACATATACCACAAGTCAGCAGGAATAGCTACTGAAAGATTTGGAAAAATAGGGGCTGAAACGCATAGTTTCAGTCGCTATTTGGGATGTGGGGTACCCGTGGTAACTTGCGAATGATGATAAGCAATATTATGGCGCAACCACTTTCCGCAAGATTGAATCAAGTCAACGCGCCGTTGTCTTCCACCTTTTCCACTTCGGACAGTTCTTCCCAATCTCCAAGGCTTCCGCATCTACGAAGGTAATCGTGGCCGCCGTCCACGGCACACGAACCGCAGCTGCAAAACTTGAAATCATGGACAGTCTTGCTTTCAATAACGTCTCCACATTTCTTGCATCTGATTGCGTTCCTGATAATTTTCGGCATAGTCATTCCCTCTTTACACCATCGTAAGATTCTACGCCACCATCACCGCCAGCTCCGTTTACAACGCGGATGGAGGCGATATCAGACTTGTACTCTTCTTTGCTCCAATTTTCAAACAATTGGTTGCACAGCACTTCAAACGCCTTGTCCGGCGCCATGCCGTATGTTTGGAAGTTTGTCCAATTCATTCTATCGCCTCCATCTTTGAGCTTTACATTCGCAGAACCTCATTAATGATCTGCACCATCTGTTTGTTGCTGAGCTGATCCCGGAAATGGACAGTATACCCTTCCTTTGATAGAATTTCAAAAAACACACGAGCACATTCAATTTTGGCCGCTTCGGTACCTCTCAGCACATCCTTACCCTCAACATCTTTTGTTTCGACCACAATGTTGAGTTCCTTTTCACCAGATGTCTTTTTCACCACATACATAAAGTCGGGGCTATACATGCTACCTGTGATTGTCGGTATTGCGATGCTGCTACGTGGGATTTTGCCGTACACAACGACTTCTTCAATATCTGTCGTGATATTATCCTTCTCCAGCGGTGAATCATATGCAAAAGCATCATACAAGTACTTGCTTCCAGGAATGCCTGGAACGATTTTTGTACCAATACGGCCTTGTGCAATTTCCTCCCTTGGAGTACCATCCGCATATGTCAATGCAGTTGCGCCGCATGGCGTGCTACTCCTGACATAACGGAAGCGTCCTTGCAAGTTGGCAACTTTCCAATTCTGGAACTCAGCGCAGAAAGCACTTGCGGAGTTTTCGTTAATATACTTCGCATCAATAGCGCCGTGCTTTCTACTGTAAGCAATCATGGCCTTATGCAGAGTCTCTATTGGAATATTGGTCACGCGCATGATACGAGCCAAAAATGTGCCGTATGGAATGGGGCGCATAATCGTATACTGCACACCCGTACCTGTTGTCCTGCTCATTTGCGTACCATCGCTGTGAACAATATCACGACTACTGGTCATTACAACATCTGTGAACACCCCTGGTTTTTCAAGCAGAGAAAGCGTAACCGCCATCATATCTGTATCAAGGTCAGCGTCATAAAACAACAAGTAGCGCTGATGGATTCTCTCCCAAAATTCCCGCATCTCATTGTAAACGGCTTTGCGAATTTTGATAGGCTTTGGCTTTTCTTTGTTTCTGTCTTTAACCTTACCCTCTGACAAGCCAGATGCAAATGCAGGATACTCCTCGAAGAATTGTGTTATGGTTTCCGGGCGAATATTATTGTGTCGGTCAATATAGCGCTTATCGTACAGTTCATCAAACAAATCATCGGCACTCATTCCGAGCTTCTGAGCCACTTGAGCCAACCGTTCCTCGGTAATAACAGATGCCTGCGGTATTTCGCCGTTAATTTGATCTACCAAGCGCTGGGCAAAGTCCGCTTCAGTGAAATCAACGATGTAGTTCAACTGAAACTCCTCATTGGAGATACGGTTGCCATTTTCATCAACAGGCAAACGCAATCCACGTCCCACTTCCTGCAGCTTACTGTTTTCACTGCCGCTGGAACGCAACTTAGCAATAGTAAATACATTGGGGTTGTCCCAGCCCTCTTTAAGAGTCCATTTAGAGAACAGGAACCGCAAGGTGTTGTATGTGCCATCTGCATTGCGGAAAGATAACAATTGCTTTTTGCCATTGAGAATCGCATCTACCTCTTTGGCAATTTCCTCATCAGAATCACTATTATCCTGTGAGAAATAGCCCGCATGGCAAGCGGAAATATCCGAAAGCGAAGCCTCCAAATACGCACGATACTCGGCATCATGCTCTGTAAGTGTAGAAATAGTAAATTCAATACGTTCTTTCAGTAACCGCTCAAACGCTGTTCGTAAATAAGGCACTTTCCCGTTGTCATCCGGACGATAGGAAGAAATATCATCGATGAAGAACAGTGCCAGAGTTTTAATTTTAAAGGAGCGATTGCAGAAATTCTCCCGCTCGGTTTCAAAATGGCGCTCTAAAGCCAAGCGCAACATTTGCTCCTGATAGGAGGACATATACACATCAACATCCATTTCTTCGCCGGATGTTTTGCATACACCGTTAGAAAACTCCACAGTATTGGCCGTAATGGCGGTGATGGTAATGCCTTCAAATGCGTCGCTGACAATCGCCAGCGAATCTCCGGTTTTCAGCATGAAGGTCTTTGCCTCTTCATCTTTTTTCTTTCGCTGTAGAGTAACAGAATCTTTACTGGCTATGGAGAGAATCTTCACCTTCTCTTCCTGCTTCGACAGTGGTTCAAAATGTTCTTTCGCTACCCCTTTAATCAATCCTTGATTGAAAGACTCACATGCATTGAGATCATACAGAAGATTTTGATAATCTTTTACAGTGATTTTATTCCTACCGCGCCCAGTAGTAATCTCCGGGAACGTAGCGCCGTAGCGAATAATGCACTGCGGCTGAATTTCGTCCATAATGGCCTGAAACGCCTTTTGGTCACGAGAGAAACGATGTGGCTCGTCAATAATGACCACGGGCTTTGTTGCCCGAAGAGCATCGAAAGGACGATAAAAACCCTCTGCGCCGTAATCGTAATCATCGCGCCACAGCAAACCTGCATCTCTGCCATTGCGTTTAGAGTTACTGGTCAAGAGCTGCATGTTTACCAAAAGGACATAAATCTTCTTCGCATTTTGACAACTGCCCTTAACGAAATCACTTACTACGCTGGGGAAATAGCTACGGCCCTTTTTCTTGTTCTTGGGAGCTTCAAGCACGCCAAGCTCAATTTCTGTACCATAACCACACCCGTCGGTAAAATGCCTGCGAGAATATTCATCCTGCACAAACTGCGCAGTACCCGCTTTAATAGCCAGAGACGGTACCACAATAATGAACTTGTTGATACCGTAACGCTTATGCAGCTCAAAGATGGTTTTGGTATATACATAGGTCTTACCAGTGCCAGTTTCCATCTTGATGTCCAGATTTAAGCAAGTGCCAACAGGAGCAGAACTGCGATATTCAGCAGGAACAGAGTTTTGCAAAGCATGCAGATTAGCAAACAGCTTTCTATCCGCCAGATCGATCTGCGGATTCTCATAAAACTGTACGGGTGGTATGATTGTCACACCATCAAGCGCACCGCACACAGCATCAATCGCTTTTTGCTGATGTGGTAAACCTTGTTGGAGGATCAATTCCATAGTATCTCTCCTCCTTAATAGCGAATATCAAAGTTGATACGCAGGTTCTTTTCTGTGTCTTTCAACCGAGCAAGGTTGGTTTTCAGTGCTTCCATTTCAGTCCATTTGAAGCTATATCCAAACAGAACCACATTCTCCGGATTAAAAGTGCCATCGGTATCAAATTCTTCAGTAATGGCAGCAATCGCCTCATTGCTCAGTTTCTGATTTATGAGATATAAATGCTTGCCCATGTAGTAACCAATGTATCCGGCAAAATCCACAGTCTCGACAGGCGCAGTAAAGCCATAGCCGTCACGCACAAGCCAAGTTGCGAGAATCGTAGGTATGCCGAATTCCTCCAGCACAGTATTGGTGATGACTAAACCATTTTCGTCAAGAGAGAATTTTTCCATTTTTTCTACAGACATGCTGGTTGGCTCTTTCAGCGTAAAATGGCGGAATCCTAAGTCGGCAGTTGTGTCAGGATATTGCTCTCGAATATGCTTCACGGCGCGGCTTATACGCTCCAAACCTACTTGATCCAATGCATGCGGACGATGAACGGAGTCAAGAAAATCGAGAACCTTTTGAACTTTTGTCTTTTCCGTCTTCGGAGTATTTTCAAGCTTCAAGTCAAGATTCTCCGGCAATTGGACAGCAATAATTCGTCTCGTACCTTTGTCTGCTGCATTTAAAGACATAACAGCTTCCACAGTCGTTGCAGATCCCGAAAAGAAATCTACGCACAAAGAATCCTTGCTCGCTCCAATCGTCAATGCTTTTTTAATCAAATATGTAGGTTTAGGAAAGTCAAATGCATCTCCCATCTCATATGCCCCAAGTTCCTTGGAGCCTTGTTCGGTAATAACGCCAGTTTCTTCCCATATATCATCATCTTCGCCCGCTAAGTCCCCCACCAAGGCATCTTCATACCAGATAGTTTTTGCTTTAAATGTACCTTTGCGGTATTTCTCATAACAACCATATTCGCCTGTAGTTTTCTTTTTAGCTACAACCTCACTCTGCATTGAGTTTTCTGGGCAATTATAGGTAGAAAACTTCTTGGTGCCCCATCTCCAGCAGCTTTCTTCTCCCTCACTGTTATAGGGGAGAATCTCCACACAGAATTCTGCAGTTTTTATTAATGAAACAGGGGAATAGCCGCAAGCATCAACAAGATTTGGGTTAGTATAAATGGGATAAAACAGGTTAGGCCGGTTGAAGCGTCCAAATTTAGGATTTCGATTACGGAGTTCCCGTTCTTCAAATTCTCCAATTCCGTCGGCTTTAGCAAAAGCTCCATCACCCTTACTCAGCTCATTAAGAGAAGTATCCACATTTCTTGTTATAACAAATAAATATTCATGAGTCTTGGCAAGCTGTTTATATGTTTGTCCTCTCTTATTTGCCTGCACAATAATATTAGCAACAAAATTTTCTTCACCAAAAACATCATCACAAATCAGTTTCAAATTTGCCTGCTCATTATCGTCGATAGAAATAAAAATTGTGCCATCATCCGTAAGCAAATCTCTTGCCAGCAGCAATCTTGGATACATAAACATTAACCACGCAGAATGAGAGGCACTTCCACGCTTAGTTAAATCCAAAATGCGTTTTGCTTGTTCTTCACTGATACTGAGTTTTTCTGACAAGTCTTCTGCGGTGAAATTATAGCTGTCGTTGTATACGAAACCATCTGAACCGGTATTGTAGGGCGGATCAATATAAATACACTTAACATTTCTGGCATATGACTTCAGCAGATGTTTCAGGCCATCCAGATTATCACCGCTAATATATACATTTTCACTATGTGCATTTTCGGGTTTGCTATTATGCTCCTCATCTGGCACAATGACAGTAGTGGTGTCAACAGAAGCAAGCAACCGGGCGTAATTCTTGCCAAGGAAGCGAATCTCGTACCCGTCATTTGTAACGGCCACTTTATCACTCAAAAATTCTTGAAAACGAACCAAATCAAAGCTTCCGTCGCTGTGAAAACAAGAAGGAAAATGCTCTTTGAGAATTTCCATCTCGCGACTATTAGGCGCAATCGACTCATTAGCCGTCATAATATCTTTAATCATACAAATAAACCCTTTCTATCACTCACACAATCTCTCATACGCCTTACGAACGGTCTGCGCCATCAAAATCCTGCGCTGACTCAGGAACTCCATGTATTCCATACTCTCGAAGTTATCTGGCAGAGCGTGTTCCTCACAGGCTTTGCGGTAGCCTTCCTCACCCAACTTCTGGCGGTAATGAGAGACATAGTCCTGGGGTGCCTTGTCCGAAATCTCGATGTTGGTGGCGTAGTCGAGATAGGTAAAGTTTGCGATCTGGTTCCGGTCACGGTCGCTGGTAAAACCAATGCCGGTCAGGTAGTTTTTCGGGAAAATGTGATGCTTGTCGATAGCATTCTTCGTTCCGCTGGAGCCCAAGATGAAATACTTGGACACAGGGGCATTACTGAACAGCATAGGGGTATTCAGCACGATCTGAGCTGCCACATATCCATACCACGCCGGAGAAATAGCCGCAGCGCTGTTCAGCTCGTTAGGTAGCGTCAAACTGAAATAATCGTCTGTGAAGTGCGTTTCGATTACGCGGTCAATATAGGCAATAAACTCTGCCGCCGTATGAACGTCACGCAGATCTGCAAACTGCTTTTCTACTTCAGACTCCGTGGAGCCGGTGTAGAAATATGTGATGGTGCTCATAAAGAACCACTTGCTGGTGCATTTCTTCAACTGCGCCGCATCCAGTTTGTAGTCGTATTTGGCGATCAGGTAAAGAACATAACTGAAAACGATAGCGTTGGACGATGCAATCAGCTTGTCGCTGATATATCCGGTCTCTGCTACGATGTTAATGAAACTGTGCCAGTTGTTAAGGTTCATGACCTTGTCCAAAGCGTCCTTGAAAATCTGGAGATTTTCATGCCGGACTTCATCAGAGAACTTTCCGGTCTCAAGATTTTTACCTCGCAAAAGCATGTAGGCGTATCTCAACCGGGCACGCTTGAAACCAACGCCAACAGCCATGCGAATCAGATGAGAAGGTTCAATTGCCAAAAGTGTGTTGTAAGAGGTATTGGCGGCTGGTACTCTGGATGCTGCTGCAAACGCATTGATTTTATTGCTGGTTTCATTCTCGTAAACGGAGATAAGAGTCTGAATGAAGTTGTTCTCCGTCAGACTCTGTCCGCCAGAATTGACTCTGACGAAAATATCTGCGACATCTTCTTCGTCTGCCGTGTAACTGATTTCCAGAGTAGGTAGAGAATAATCAGACAAATTCAGAAGCGCATTGATGTTATCTTCGATTCTATCTTCTTCCTCGTCTGTCAGCAAGGGGAGTTCTTTCTTACTGCGGCCTTCGTTGGCTTCCTTGATAAAATGTCGCCGCAGAGAGCTGATGGAATTGTCCTCTTTTGCCAGGAACACATCACTGATGCGACTGATCCACTCGGTGTCCTTTTCGTATGCCTGGGACCACACGGCAAATTCGCGAGTCAGCGGATTATAGGAGATTTTTATTTCACGATCTGCGAAATTCTTGTCCTTCACCTTGACCGCAAACATAGCCGCAACAAGGGCAGTCAAACGCTGCTGACCGTCAATGACGAGTTCCTTAGGTTCCTCATAGGTTTTTGAGTTATCTCCAATCGTGCTCTTTTTGCTCTCATAATCAACTGGAGACTCCCACAGCATGATATAGCCAATGGGATAGCCCTTGAGCATAGAGTCAAACAACTCACGAACTTTATTGTCCCTCCAAACAAAAGGACGCTGAAGATCAGGCAGACCGATGCGGCCATTGCGTACATCCTTGACCAAATCCCCCACTTTACTGGGGATATTCTTAAACAGTTCTTTTCCCATCTGGAGCCTCCAAAAAGCAACGCTATGGTTGCTGCATTTTCTCTATATCTATATAAGCCTATCACGAATAGCGTCCGTTATATCGGACATTTTTAAGATTTCAATTTGTAAGTTCTATTCCGGTTACTGCCTTCGGTAACAACGATTTCTTCTTTTACCATTTTTGTCAGTACCGCTCTTGCACGAGGGCTACTAATTCCAAGTAACTCCGCAATCGTCTTACAATCTGCTTTAATCTCACGGGTCAAGTATTCGATGACGGATTGTTTTTGCCTGCTGTAAATTGTGGTATTGCTTGTTTTTATCGCTTGCTTTTTATCGCTTGCCTTTTCAAAGGCGAGCGATAAAATTGTCCGCTCTGGCTCGAGTTGCTCTGTAATCTCCGGAGTTGTCCAATTTTGCTCGCGCCAGACGCGGAAGATATTCGGAATGCCACTACCAGCGCGCTCACCGATATCAATCAGGTTGAATATTTTCAGCATCGTCCCATTACGAGGATCAGAAACACCACCGCTCTTCGCTGCATCAATTTCGATGCGGAAGCTGCCTGGGTTAGACATCGTAATGCTATTACGCTTTTTGACGATGACCAGCCCTTGCCTGCCATAATAATCGGCATTCACCAAACAGTTGGCCAGTGCTTCACGCAGAGCCTGATGCACTGGGGTATCATCTACACGAGTACCTCCGTCCATTTTAAATGGAACTTTGATATCCTGGATCAGTTTGTTGTAGACCCTGAAATAGAAGTCATACACATTGCCGCTCCAGTCGCCGGAGGAAGATATGATACGGTCAGTCCAACGGGTATCAGCGTCATACTGTTCCTGATAGTCCAGAAAGTAGGCGTTGAATTCCCGCACAATATCGTATTCGTTGCCGAACATGAGAAGTCCGGCAGAAGTGGGATGCTTCTTCCCATCAGAGCCGATGCCCACAGCACCCAACTTCAGGAGGAAATCTTCATCCTCCAGCGCCTCCCATACATGGCCAGGACGGGAAAGGCGCATCCTCTGGCGATAGCTGCGGATGCTCTCTTTGTTGAACACCGTCATGTCCATCTCATTCAGGATGAGCATGTCCTGGGTTTTCACAGAAGCATCCCGCACCATGGCCTGATATTCTTCCTTGGTGCAGCGGTAGTCACCCTCACCGTTGCGGCGGTAGGTGCAGAGTGGATTGCCATCCACATAAACCGGCTTATAAGAACGCTCTGCACGGGGAACATTGATGACCACAATGTGATCACCATCCACCTCCTGGACAAATACATCCTTGGAGGACAGGACATTCACGCTGGTCTTGTTAGGGTTATTGACGATATCCCAGAGCTCCTTGATAAGTCTGTCAGGGTCTGGCAGATCTACCGTGTGCAGGGATTTATCCGCCCATTCTTCCACTCCCAGCAGGATAATGCCGCCGTGGGTATTGGCAAAGGCAGAGTAGGTTTCCCAAATGCTTTTGGGCAGCCCGCCGAGGGCTTTCTTGGCTTCAATGCGGTTATTCTCCCGATATTTTTCAAGATTGCCGAAGTCGATCATACCGCATCCTCCTGAATTCTATTCTCACGCCAGCTTTTTTCAAGCGGCTCATAGGGGAGACCACACTCCTCACAGTACTGCTTCAGAGCTTTCATCGCCTTAATGTTGGGGCGGGCCTTTCCGTTTTCCCAACGATTCACAGTCGTAAAAGAAACACCGAGAGCGTTGCCAAATTCTGTTTGATTCATCAGACAAGATAACCTGAAATTCTTAATTTCGGAACTGAATGGCATCTGCAACTCTCCTTTATCAGATGATTGAACTTATTATATCACCGATATAGCGTTTTTACAATGCTGGGCACGCACTTTGCTGTGAAAAGCGCCCGGCAGCCAGAGCTTCACCGATGGGTGCTGCGCTATGTATTCAAGTATTCGTCTATGGCCTCCAGCACGATCCTGCCTCAAACAATTTCTCCTATTCGTCCGCCATGGTGGCAGAATCTTCTCTTTATTCCTGCAGATCAGCTTCTGCTTTTTTTTACACTCCGTACAGGTCGAAGTACCACACTTGGTCTGCCCGATATTACCGTACCAGAATTCTCACATCGTTTTGATGAAAGTCAACTCGCTTTGAGTGCCAATCGAAAAATATTCATGATAAAATTACGACGAAAGTCAACGGCGTTTCTCTCGCAGGGCGCAGATCCTTCCCCTTACTTCGGTACGCTTTCCCTTAAAATATCGCCCGAATTACGGGAATGCAATGGCTGTTACTGGTGTTCCTTGTCTGTGACATCACACACTTCGCGTTGCTACCTCCCAGAAAACCACTTGCACACCCCTATCACACAGAACATGGGCAGACCGCATTGCGCTGCGACTTTAATTTTGATTCTCCGGTGACACAGTAAGAAGTGACAAGACTTTATAAGTAAACACCGAATCGCACAGCGCAGGCAGTTTGGCCTGATGCTGTGCGATTTCTTTTTCACCTCACGAAATGCTGGCCTGCACAGCCGTTTGCTATGCAGCGCGTCTCATCCTTTGGGATGATTTACATTTCAGAACAGCCGCGTATAATATAATTTAAGATAGGTGGCAAAAGGCTTATGACAATCTCACTCTGTGTCAAAGGGAGGGAAGAAATGACCGAAAATATCATCATAAAGCCCTCCGTTCAGAAACGGTTTGACAGCTTCATGGCGCATGGCAGAGTCCTTTTTTTCAGCGCGCCCTGCGGCTTTGGAAAGACCGTGCTGGCGGACGCGCTACTGCGCGGGCGGAATGTGCTGCGGCAAAGCGCGGCAAATCCAGACTGCGCGATCCCACCGTCAGCGCAGGATTGGGACATTCTGCTGATTGACGATCTTCAGCTCATGCAGGAGGAAGCCGGGCAGCAGGCTCTTTGCGAATTGATTCGCTCAAGTCCGGAGCGCCATTTCGTGCTGCTCTCGCGCGGTGTGCCGCCCGGCTGCCTGACGGCGTTTCAGTACACGGGGCTGATGACGGTGCTGGAGGCCGACGACCTGCTCTTTGATGCGGACGATGTGCGGCGGCTGCTCCGGCTTTACGGCGTGGAGGCGGCAGACAGTGAGATCGACGGAATTTTGAAAGAATCCGTGGGCTATCCGCTGGGCGTAGCCATCACCGCCCGGTGTATGTCTCCGGGCAAGCCGTGGACGCCGGAGTTGGTGGCGCGGGTGTTCCGGGAGGTGTTTCTCTACTTTGAAACCGCCATCTACCGGCGCTTTGACCTGCCGGTGCGGCGCTTCCTGTTGGAGCTGGCTCCCTTTGAAAGCTTTGACCTGGAAATGGCACGGATGGTCAGCGGCGATCCCCGTGCCGGCGAACGGCTGGACTGGCTTCTTCGATACACCACTATGCTGCGCTACGACGACTGCCAGCGCTTCCACTTCTGGTCGGGGTTCCGAGCTTTTCTCCTCTGGGAGATGGAACGGGAGTATACCGAGGAAAAGCGCAAAGCGCTCTTCAGCCGGGGCGGGCTGTACTATGAGCTGAAGGAGGACTACGCCCACGCCCTGGAATGCTACACCAGCGGCGGCGACCATTCCAAGGTCTCCGAGCTGCTGGTGCGCAATGCAGAACTCCACCCCGGCATGGGTCACTATGCCGAGATGGAAAAATACTACCGCAGCCTGCCGGAGGCGGAAATTCTCGCCTCTCCCTCGCTGATGCAGGGCATGAGCATGCTCTGCGCGCTGGCGATGGACTACGAAGGCTCGGAGCGCTGGTACGGCGAGCTGCAAGCATTTGCCGAGCGCTGCGGCAGGCAGGACGCCGCCGGAAAGCAGGCCCGCAGCCGCCTTGCATGGCTGGACATTTCTCTCCCCCAGCGGGGCGTGAACGGTCTGACGGAAACCATTCCCGCCGTGTTCCGGCTGCTGATGAACAAGGAAGTGACGCTGCCGTCCTTCTCCGTCACGAGCGCCCTGCCCAGCATCATGAACGGCGGCAAGGACTTTTCCGAATGGAGTAAAAAGGACGACCTGCTCTACAAAACCCTCCGTCTCCCTGTGGAGACGGTACTGGGGAGGGACGGCGTGGGACTTGCGGACTGCGCCATCGCCGAGAGCAAGTTTGAAAAGGGGGAGGACGTAGCCGGTCGGATGCTGGCCCTTCTCCCACAGCTGAACGAGGTCCGCAACCGGGGCACGCCGGACATGGAGTTCGCCGTCAGCGGATTGCTGGCCCGCAGCCAGCTGGCAAACGGACAGCCCGCCGACGCGCGGCGCACCATCGAGGTGCTCCGTGAATGCTTTGCCGAGCGCGGTTTGACACGCTTTCTGCCCAATATGGACGCCATGCTCTGCCGTATTGACATGCACACCGGCGACCTTGACGCGGCGGACGCGTGGTATCGGGAAAAAGCCCCACGGGAGCCGACGCACCTGAACGTCATGCGGCGCTACCAGTATCTCACCCAGGCCATGGTGGAGCTGGAGGACGGCAGACCGGACGCGGCGCAGCTGACGCTTGTCCCGCTGGAGCCGTACGTCCAAAACTGCGCCCGTATCATCGACGGCATTCACCTGAATGTCCTGACTGCCATTGCCCTGTACCGCAAGAAGGACGAGGGGTGGCGCGAGCGATTGACGGCGGCGCTGGACGCGGCGGCGGAGTACCGCTTCATCCGCACCGTCAGCGTATACGGCACGGCGGTGCTGCCGCTGCTGGAGGCACTGGACTGGGACGGCGACAAGGCATGGCGCAAGCGGCTGATGGCGGCGGTGCGGACGCAGGCGGCGTTCTACCCGCATTTCCTCGAACCCCGCCTTGCCCCCGGTGAGGAGTTGACGCCCACGGAGCTGCAAATTCTCCATCTGCTCTGCGCGGACAAGTCCAACGCCGAGATCGCACAGATCATGGATGTGAAGCTGCCGACCGTGAAGACCCATGTCAGCCACATCCTCGACAAGCTGGACGTGAAGCGCCGGGCGGAGGCCAAGACCGCCGCGAAGAAGCTACATCTGGTACCGGAAGAGTTATAAAAACAACGTCCGGCGGACGCCGGATTCGACATAAATGCAAACTGATCTCAAGGAGGAAGGACATGAAAAAACGACTATTGAGTGCATTCATGGCGCTGGCCCTGTGCCTGACGCTGCTGCCCACAGCGGCTTTTGCCGAGGGTGCGGATGGCGGTGCCGCCATCCGCGAGACGATCACCGTGGAGGGCGGTCAGCCGACCGCCACCGGAGCGCCGACCGAAGGCGGCGGACAGTTAACCAACACGGGCGAAGGCGAACAGCCCAACTCCGAAACGGACACGCGGACGGAGATCTGGTGCGTCAGCAAGCCCGATTCCATTGGCCGCGGCTATGACGGCACAACGGACGGCAGCACGATTTTGCTCGGAACGCTGGGATTCACCGACGGCACAACTTCGTACACGCTCACAGAAGGAACAGACTTTACAGCAACGAAAACATTCGATTCCGCGGACGCGGGATCGCATACCGTCACCGTGGAGATCGCGCTGATCGGTGATGCCGCGGCAAAGTACAAACTCAAGGCGGGCGAAGAAACGTTTACGATCGGCGGCACCATCAACAAGGCCTATCCCGAGCTGACCGTATCTCTTTCCAAGGCAGCTTGCACGGTGGGCGAAAAGCTCCTGCCGCTTTTGTCCATCAGCGGCAGGCAGGAAAATGCTGCGGTGACGTACTACTATGCTCCGGTGAATTCCGGATATTTGGAATTTGAAGGCACCGAGGCCGTTCCCGCAATCGACGAAAACACCGCAATCAGCGAGCCCGGCACATATTACGTCTACGCCAAGACCGGCGAAACCAAGAACTACGAAGAGGAACGGTCAACAACCGTGGAACTCACAGTCAACGAGGCTGTCGTTGAGGCCGCTTCGGTAACAAAAGCGGACGGAACGGACGGCGGCACATACGAATCCCTCCCGGCGGCGCTGAATGCGGCGCAGGACGGCGACACCGTCAAGCTGCTGACCAACCATGTGACGGATGCAGATGCCCTCAATGCGCTCGGTGAAGATTTTACGTTCGAACAGTATGCTTCCATCGTACCCGTTGTCACCAAAACCCTGACGCTCGATCTGAACCACAAGACGGTCGACTACCTCGAGGTTGGATTCACAGAGACTAACGAGGAAACGCAGGAAAAAGAGACTCTCGCGACAGGCAACCTGACTGTTACAGGCGAGGCCGCTTACGGCAGAATTTCAAATCTCATGTTCATGGCCGGCGCACTGGACATCCGGGGCGGCGAGATCGGCGGTTCAGGATGCGCGGGACTTCTCTGCGACGCGAACAGTGGCTCTGTGACCGTCAGCAACGGCACGGTGTATGGCCTCACCGTATCGGAGGGTGCTTCCGTCACCGTCAATGGCGGCTCCAATCACGCGGGTGAATGGGTTGTCGCTTCCGGCGCTACGCTGAACATTACGGACGGCACGTTTGGCGATGTGCAGTTCACGTGCAACGGAACCATCGCCATCAGCGGCGGCACGTTCAAAAGCATTAAGAGCTACATCGCAGAAGAGTTGCAGCCGCTCATGTCCCTGTTGGATACGCAGAAGGTGCACGCTTTCTACAAGGGCGACGACGTGCAGGACGGCAATGCAACGGAGCTGGCCGACGTAACCGTCAAGGAGCACACCCACGCCATGGTGAACAACAAGTGCGCCTGCGGTCTGTCCTGCACCCACAAGAACGCCGAGGGCGCGAGCACCATCGGTAAAGACGGCAAGTGCACGGTCTGCGATTATCTGTGCCCGCATACGGGTGGGGTGGATCACGATGGAACATGCCTTACCTGCCACGCGCAGATGCTCGTGGAGAGCACGGCGAGCGATGGCACAAAGACCTATGGCACAGACTTTAAGGCGGCGATGAAGGCGGCAGAGAATGGCACAACTGTCAAGCTGCTGGCGGATATTGAATGGGGCGTGGCTCCTCAATCCAGAGCGGAGATTACCGGAGATGGTAAAGTTGTTACGCTGAATCTGAACGGGCATACGATCACCGGTGGCTGGATTGATATTGGGGACAATAACAAGCCTACATCCTGCACATTGAAAATCATCGGAGAAGGCGGTCACGAAAGTCTAGATGGGAGGGGCGGCTACAGCAGTGTTTCCCCGAAGGCTACGCTGGATTTGAGCGAGTGGGAAGGCGGTACGATCAGCTCGATCAATATATCGGATGACTCGCGATATGAAGCAGAAACGCGGGAAGCCGCAGTAATCGTAGGATCGAAGGCAGGTACTATCGGAAAACTGACGTTCGGAAATAATCAACTTGGCGAACTGAAAAAGACCAAACTGAGCGGCGGCAGCTTTAATGAGATTTGGGCAGCTGCTTTTGGGCCGGTCAAGCTTGGCGAACTGCTTGCAGATGGCTATGCGTACCAGAATGCAGATGGGTCGTATGTGAAGTACGAAACGACACTTCAGGGCGCGTCTATCTCCAATGTCAAGGTCGTGAAGTGCCCCCACGGCGGCGCGGAAGGCTTTGACGAAAGCGCCACTACCTGTCCATACTGCAACGCGCCTGCGGTGGCTGAAACAGCCTTGAACGATGGCGAGGGCAACCGCCAGCAGCGGAGATTTGCCAATTTACAAACGGCCATTGATGCAGACAGAGACGGCGGCGCAGAATTCAAGCTGCTGACCGACGTGACCGGCGATTATACCATCAACGGCACGCAGGACACGGCACTTGACCTGAACGGCCACTCCATCACGGGCACAGTGACGGTCAAGGGCACCAAGGGTGACCGTATCACCACCACCTTGAGCAATACGCAAAACACGACCACAGCCAGCATTGATAAAGTCGTTGCTTGCGATGGTGCGGAACTCGCCGGATCGAAATATCCTGCCGTGATCGGCGAATTGACGTTGGCAGAGGGCGCGACGTGGAAAACGATTCTGAATGGCACAGCACTTGGATACGAGGTGCTCAACGCGGACGGCACCCACAAGTGGTATGCCCAGGATGATGTCAAAGTCTCGCAGTTGAACAATGTTATCATCAATAGACTGCCCATCACGAGCAAGAACTTGGCGTTTAAGGTCAACGGGACGAACGTGAAAAGCAACAAGGTGGAGCGCGGCACGACCGTCCAACTCTGCGCCGGCTGCAATGCGAAAGACGTGACGGTGACATTCTCCATCCTGAAGACGGGCGAAACAACGCCTATCACCTTGACGGAGCCGAGCTATGCCGGTGGGAAGTATACAAAAGATTACTCCTTCGATACGATCGGAGAATACACCATCTATTTCACCGCCACCAAGGACGGCTATACGGTGACGAGCACCCCCAAAAAGCTGACCGTCACCAAGCCGAACTTAAGCAATGCCGAGATCACCTTCCGCAGCAGCAACGAAAGCACCTATGAGCCTTATCGCTCCACCACTACCGCGCCGGGCTTCACCGTAACGTACAACGGCAAGCCGCTGAAATTGGGCGTTGATTACACCGCCAGCGGCACTGCTTCCTCTGCTGGCGTAAGCACCCAGACGCTGACCATCAAGGCAGTCGAAGGCAGCGGCTACACCGGCTCGAAAACCGCCGAATGGAGAATCGTTCCGCACAAGGCGAAGGTCGAGGTCGGAGACGTGATCAAGGCTTACGACGGCACGACCGATCTGCCCGACGGCAAGATTTCGCTTGTAAGCGCAGCAGGCTCCGCAGGCTATCAGGCCGGACTGCCGCTTCCTCTGTCGGAGGGCAACGGTTTCGAGCTGACCGACGCCAAGTATGATTCCGCCAACGCAAGCGAAACAGAAAAGAACATCTCCTTCACCGTCAAGCTGACAGATACGAACTATACCTTTGAAGACGGCACGACGGAAAAGGCCTTTACGCTGAAGGGTTCGGAAACGGACAAGACCTTCAAGATCACCAAGGCCGCCGCGCCCACGGACATCCCGACCGGCACGCTGAACGTGATCAACGGCACGAAGCAGACGTACACCTATGACTTCACGGAGCTGCTGCCCACAGCGCCTGAGGGAAGAAGTTACGGCACGGTGAGCTACGATTTGGGGTATAAGCAGACTGCTATTGACACCTCCAATGGATATTATATCGACCCGGAGAATATGGAGCTTGACAACGGCGTGCTGACCTTGCCAAAGCTCTATGCGGAAGATGGAAAAACGGTCGGCCCGATCGGCACCGTCAGGGTGAAGGTCACCACCACCAACTACGAGGACTTTCAACTGACGCTCGTCCTCAACGCGGTGAACCAGATCACGCCCACGCCGGACGGCGAAATCACCGCAAGCAATATTACTTATGGTCAGGCGCTGAGCGACAGCAGCATCACTGGCAAGATGAAAGACCCCAACACCGGCGCAGAAGTCAAAGGCACCTTCTTGTGGAAGGACGGCACCATCAAGCCCAATGCGGGCGACTATCAGGCTGATTGGACATTCACTCCGGCTGCGGGCTACGAGAAATACGCGACTGCGACCGGAACTGTGACCATCAAGGTGAACAAGGCTACCCCCACCTTCACCGCTCCCACGGCGCAGGAAAATCTGACCTATACCGGACAGGAGCAGGCGCTGATTACTGCGGGCATGACGGACTATGGCGCCATGCAGTACAGCCTGACCGAGAACGGTACATACAGCCAGGTCATCCCCACCGGCACCGATGCCGGAGCATATACCGTGTGGTATCGGGTGATTGGCGATGCAAACCACAACGATACCGCACCCGCCAGCGTGGCGGTCCGCATTGGGCAGAAGCCGCTGCCGATCACCGGGGTAACGGCTGTGTCCAAGCCCTATGATGGCACGACAAACGCGGGCATTACCAGCGTGACCTTCGACGGCGTGACCTTGAACCAAGGCACAGACTATACCGTCACCGCCAACTTTGACGATGCCAGTGTGGGCAGCGGCAAGAACATCACTGCCACAGTGACCTTGATGGGGCAGGCCGCGAAGAATTACGCCCTGGAGCAGAGCAGCTTCACCACGACTGGCAACATCACCAAGGCCACTGCGCCTGACTTCATCAAGGAAACTACGCTTACCATTGTAAATGACTGCGAAAAGACCTACACTGTGACGCTCCCCGCCCTGCCCACGCTGGAAACGCCCAAAGAGTACGGTGCGCTCACCTATGAGATCGGCGAAATCAAACTAAATGACGGCTACTACACCAGCGGCGCGAAGGTGGAAAACGGCGAGCTGACCCTGCCCATTCAGAAAAATGACGTGGAAACCACCGGCTCTGTGGGCACAGTGACCGTAGTGATCAAGAGCGCAAACTATGAGGATATCACGCTGACCGTCAACGTCAGCGCGAAGAACAAGCTCACGCCCGTTGTGGACGGCAAAATCACCGCAAGCAAGATTACCTACGGCGACACACTGAGCAAGAGCGAAATTTCGGGCAAGATGAAAGACCCCAACACCGGAGATGAGGTCAAGGGCACCTTCTCGTGGAAGCAACCGGGCGATACGATTCTGGGTGCGAGCACGTCTGGCCATGATGTCGGATGGACGTTCACGCCGAAGGATGGGAATACCTATACGGAAGCGACCGGCACCGCAATTGTCAAGGTTGACAAGGCTCAACAGTATGGCGAGATCAGCATGGCGGGCTATTCTTACGGCGGGACGCCCAGCACACCGACCTTGACAAACCGGACGGGTGACGCAAATGCTCAAGTGACCTACCGTTATTCCGCTGCTGGCAGCGGTTCCTTCGATCAGGGCTGGGATATCCAGAATCCGCCCGCACTGAACGCCGGTACCTACCGTATGTTTGCACGGATCGGCCAGACCAGCAACTACTATGAATATGATGTCGGGTATTGTGAATTCGTGGTAGCGAAAGCAACGCCGACCTACACCGCTCCCACCGGGCTGACGGCAAAATACGGTCAGACGCTGGCGGATGTGACACTTCCGGACGGCTGGAGCTGGATGGATAGCAGCGAATCTGTGGGCGGCGCTTCGACTGCTGCAAAGAAGTTCATGGCGAAGTTCACCCCGACAGACACCGACAACTACAACATGGTGGAGAACATTGAACTTGAAGTCATGGTGAACAAGGCGGACGGGCGCAACCTCAAAACGGTCGAGCTGGAGCAGAAGTACACGGACGCCTCGGATCACACCTACACGCCGGACTGGTTGGGGCTTCCCGGCGGGCAGACGTGGAGCTATAGCAGCGAATACAGCGTCAACAACGGCTCAAAGGCTACGCTTACCAATCAGGATATCGCCGCAGCGGACGGCAACTTGCTGACCTATGCCATCTCCGGCGGCAAGGTGGGTGACAAGATCACCATCACCCTGAAAGCCTCCTGCAACAACTACGAGGATTTCACCATCACCCTGACTATCACCCTGACAGAAAAGGATAATCAGCAGGCACTGCGCATTACCGGCGGCACCACCGTGGTCTACGGTCAGACCTTGCAGCTTGGTACCAGCGGCGGCTCCGGTTCCGGCGCGGTGACCTACACTGTGACCAACGGCACTGGCGAAGCGACCATTGACGCCACCGGCAAGCTGACTCCCGTCAAGGTCGGTAAGGTCAAGGTCAGTGCAACTAAGGCTGGCGATGCAAGCTACAACAGCATCACCAGCTCTCCCGTGGAGATCACCATCACCAGAGCCACCCCCACCGGCGAACCTGCCTATACCAAGATCACCGCTTCCGGCAAGACGCTGGCGGATGCCGCCCTGACACTGGACGGCGGCACCATCTCCCTCGCGGACGGTAAGCTGGAGTGGATCGACGACAGGGGCAATGTGCTGCCCGATGAAACCGTTGTGGAGGCCAACAAGACCTACCGGTGGCGCTTTACCCCCGCGAACGGCAGCTACACGACGCTGACCGGCTCTATCCAGCTGTGGCACAAGTCCACCTCCTCCGGCGGTGGCAGCTACTACGCCCCCACAGTACCCGATATGCCTATGCTGTACAGAGGCTACACCGGTGACGCGGTAAAGACCCTGCAGGAAAAGTTGAATGCCAAGGGCTTCGATTCCGGCAATGTGGACGGCATCTTCGGAGCCAAGACCTATGCGGCTGTGACGGCGTTCCAGAAGGCCAACGGCCTGGGCGTGGACGGTATCGTGGGCAAACTCACTTGGGCGAAGCTCTATGATGCCACGCCCGTGAACGTGACGCCCGTCACGACCCAGCCCATGCTCCGCACCGGCTCCCGCGGCGATACCGTGCGTAAGCTCCAGGAGATGCTCAACGCCAAGGGGTATACCTGCGGCAATGTGGACGGCATCTTCGGAAACAAGACTTACGCAGCGGTGTTGGCGTTCCAGAAGGCCAACGGTCTGGGTGCGGACGGCATCGTCGGCCCCCTGACATGGGGTAAGTTGGTCTAAACCGGTGAAAAGAAATATCATCACCGCAAGGAAAGTGACTGCACCCGCAGTCAGAGCGTAACGGCTGTATGACGATACAGCCTTGGCGCGGCTGCAATCCATTCTTCTATTTCGAGAGCTGGAATTTCCGCTCAAGGACATCAAGCGCATTCTGGATGACCCGAAATTCGACCAGGCCACCGCTCTCACAGATCAGATCAAGCTGCTGGAGCTGCGACAGGCGCGGTTGGGACGACTCATCACCCTCGCCCGTGAAACCTTAGAAACAGGAGTAACACCTATGAAATTTGACGTATTTGATAAGGCCGAGCAGGAGAAGTACACCGCAGAGGTCAAAGAAAAATGGGGCAACACCATCGCCTATCAGGAATATCAGCAGCATGAAAAAGGCGGATCTACCGGCACCCCTGCTGATTTGATGAGGCACTTTGCAAAGCTGGGCAAGCTGAAGCACCTTGCCCCTACCGCACCGGAAGCGCAGGCGGCCATTCGTGATTTGCAGCAATTTATCACCGACCATTTTTACACCTGCACGCTGGAGATCCTGGCGGGCTTAGGTGAGATGTATGTAGCCGATGACCGCTTCCGTAAAAACATTGACAAGGCTGGCGGTGAGGGCACGGCAGATTTTGTTGCACAGGCCATTCGTGCTTACTGCGGAAATTGATTCTTCTTTGTCTATAGCGATGCAAATTCTGCGCCACCTATCCCTGCATAAAGGACTTGCTTAACCTCTCCAGCAGAGGTACAATGCGGCAAACCTGAGCGGCGGATTACCTGCCCGCAGCACTCCGGCAAACTATAAAAACCGCTTTCTGTCCCCTGTCACGAGGGTGTTCAGAAAGCGGTTTTTTAACCACATATTTGACTACAGACAGGCGTGGAGTACGCGGAAACAGTGGAAATAAGAGTCTTAAAGAGTATCCGTAAACGAGACGAAATGGCAGGAAAGCGGCACAAATCGTCATAAGGAATTATGTAAACCGCTTTGGGACCAGGAGACCGTGCGTTCGAGCCGCACTACTCGGACCAAAAGCCCTCTGAAATCGTTGATTTCAGAGGGCTTTTCTTATTCTTTGTCTATCGCGGCGCAGGATCCTAAAGATAAAAAGGCAATTGCACCCATACTTATATCTCGTTCCGTATGCGCCGCAGATAGCGGTAGACCGTGGGCTCGGAGATATGCAGCTCCTTGGCCACCCGGCCGATGGAGCCCTTGGTCTGGAACACGCCCTGTGCATCCAGCGAACGGAGGATCTCCAGCTTGTCCGACGCGTGCATGGCATCGGAGGGGATGCCATAGCCCAGAATGGTGGAGTGGATCAGGTTGCTGGACAGCTCCGGGATGGAGTCATCCAGATTCTCCGTATAAGCGGAGCGCTCCTCCTCTTGGGGCAGAGAAAAGGCATGGAGCAGGTTGGAGAGATGCTCCGAAAGCACCAGAATATCCTCCACATCGTGGTTCACGCAGATGAGCCCCACCAGATGGCCCTTTTCCTTGATGAAATAGGTGGAGGAGACAAATCGCTTCCCCCCCCGGGTGCGGCCCTCGTAGTTGGCCACATAGTCGTGCTCCTTATAGGCCCCGGTGCGCAGCAGCTCCTTGGCAAGCTCCGTCATGGGATCGCCTACACGGCGGCCGCTGAGGTGCTCGTTGCAGGCGGCGATCACAGAGCGCTCCGGCGTGGAGACGTCGTGGAGGATGATCTCATAATTTTTCCCGCAGATCTTCCCCATGAATTCCACCAGGGGAATGTATCGCTCAAGGCAGGCGTAGTTGCTCACTGTATCCCAACTTTCTCGGTAACAACTTTTTATCTGACAAAAAACTGCCACGCAATTTCATTATCAGTTAGTATATCGAAATTCTGCGGATAAATCAACACCCAATGTATCCAGAATTGATAATGCGTGATAATTTTTTTGCGCCCTTGGTGAGAAATGCCCCTTCAGGCAGCGTTTTAGACAAAATTTTATCGAACTTCTTGGCACTTATGCAAGATTGACAAGGGTGGTGTGATAAATTATAATCAGAGCTGTAATAAAATTATCAGAAGGGAGGCTCAAGGTCACTTCTCCCCCCGCGCGTCATATTTTTTAAGGAGGTATTTGTAATGGAAGCTGCAAACTACGGTATCCTGTCCTTGGTTCCCCTTGCGCTTACACTTGCTCTGGCGTTCTGGAAAAAGGACGCCGTCTTTGCCCTGTTCATGGGCTGCCTCTCCGGCGTTCTGCTGCTGGGGCATGACCCCGCCTTCGGCTTCTCCGCTCTGGCGGAGGAGGCTCTGGGCAATGAGGACTTCATCTGGATCCTGCTCATTCAGGTATTCATCGGCATCATGATCGCCTTCTTCATGAAGGCAGGCGTGGTCAAGGCCTTTGCGGAGATGATCGCCGGCAAGGTGAAATCCCCCCGCAGCGTGAAGCTGGCCACCTGGTTCATCGGCCTGTTCACCATTGACGACTACATGAGCCCCCTGCTGCGCGGCGTGGTCATGCGTCCCCTGACCGATGAGATGCGCGTACCCAGAGAGAAGCTGGCCTTTATCCTTGACTCCACCTGCGCCTCCGTGTGTACCCTGATGCCCTTCATGGCATGGGGCGCCTATGTGGCCGGTCTGGTGGCGGATCTGGGCGGCCCTGTGACCTCCAACGAGCAGGGCGTAAGCGTCTACATCAGCGCCATCCCCTTTAACTTCTACGCGATTCTGATGGTACTCATCACCCTGCTCTCCGCGCTGGAGATCTTCCCCGACTTTGGGCCCATGCGTAAGGCAGAGCAGCGCGCCCGCACCACCGGCAAGCTGCTGCGTGACGGCGCCGTTCCCATGATGGGCACCGAGCTGGAGGAGCTGCAGAAGGACAACGACAGCGATGTGAAGCCCAACGTCGTGCTGGACTTCCTCGTTCCCATCCTTCTCCTTGTCGCCACCGCCATCTGGACCTACATCGCCAAGGGCGGCGTGAAGATCTTGGAGTGCTTCATCATCACTGTGATCTATATGTCCATCGAGCTGTGCATCCGCCGGGTGTTCAAGAGCGTGACCGATCTGGTGAACACCGCCGTGCAGGGCATGAAGAGCGTCATGTCCGCCACCCTCATTCTGGCTCTGGCCTACTGCATCAACACCATCACCAAGTCCATGGGCGCAGCCGACTTCCTGCTGGGCGTCTGCGAGAGCTGGATGACCCCCGCCCTGTTCCTGTCTGTGACCTTCATCGCGGGCGCGGTGATCTCCTTCTTCACCGGCTCCTCCTGGGGCACCTTCGCCATCTGCATTCCCATCGCCGTTCCCATGGCCTACTCCTTCACCGGCGGTCAGCTGGGTACGCTGGTCTACGCCGCTGTGGGCGCCGTTGTCAGCGGCGGTCTGTTCGGTGACCATTGCTCCCCCGTTTCCGACACCACGGTGCTCTCCTCTCTGGGTGCTGCCTGCGACCACATTGACCACGTCCGCACCCAGCTTCCCTACGCGCTGCTGGCGGCGGCAGTGTCCATCATTCTGTGGATCGTTGTTGCACTGGTTGGTGGAGCTGCATGAAATACGATTTTGATACACCCATCAATCGCAGAAATACTTTCTCTTTCAAGTGGGACTGCGATATGGACTATTTTGGCCGGGACGATGTGATCCCCATGTGGGTGGCGGACATGGACTTTGCCTGCGCCCCCTGCATCGTGGAGGCCGTACAGAAGCGCGCCGCCCATCCGGTCTATGGCTACGGCGTGCGCCAGCAGCCCTATTATGACGCGGTAATGGGCTGGCTGAAAAAGCGCCATGGCTTTGAGGTCAACTACGAGCATCTGGCCTTTGCGCCTCCCGGCGTGATCTACGCCATGAACGTGATGCTCCGCATCCTCACCAACCCCGGCGACAAGGTCATGGTTCCCATGCCCAACTACGACCCGCTGTTTGACATGGTCACCCGG
>ERZ870047.11-NODE-11-length-40192-cov-5.888670_pt1 | contig 40192 bp, 38 predicted proteins | sample MGYA00521268_ERZ870047 | MGnify/ENA primary metagenome ERZ870047 (study PRJEB32232, sample SAMN07284960) | human gut metagenome | biome: human-associated habitat; material: feces | host: Homo sapiens | place: Tanzania | collected 2014-01-26 ... | reverse complement strand
AGCATCTCGATCTCATTGTTCAGCGTGGTGACATAGTTCTGCCCCTGCTCCTCCTGAAATTTCCGGGGCGGCATATGGATGATATGCGCCATGACCTGCTTCTTGAGGCCGAACAGCTTGCCGTTTCTGTATTTGCCCGTGCTGAGCTGCCGCGCCGTCTCGAACAGGAGGATGCCCAGAATGCTGACGAGATAGCAGATGAACATACCGCGTGCATCGCCTGTACCCGCCTCCACCGCGTCGATGGCGTTCTGGAGATAGATCGGCTTGAGCGAGGTGCAGACAGCCAAAAGTATCGAGGATAAAATGACAATAAAAACCACGTTTTCGCCTCCTATGGTGAAATGTCGTCGTTTCACAGTATCGTATGTTGTATAAATCGGACGCCGCCTGCGCAAGACCCACCGTACCCGATCATAACAGAAGCGGGCGCGGAAGTCCAGAAGTTTCGGGAAGCGGGGGCATTTTCCAGCGGCGCAGAAATTCTTGTCGTGTCACGCGTGAGTACCAAAGCGAAAACCCGGCTTCGCCGGTGGGATCTGTTTTTCACTTCCGGGAGGGAAAATATGCCGGGAATTAGGCAGTTCTCATGAATTTGTCTTTGCTTTATGGCGGATCATATAGTATAATACCTCCATCTATTGTGGTTTCCGTCCCCGCGGATGCGAAAAACGGCGGGCCATAAAACGGAAGGGAGGGCGAAAACTTGGATACACCGTACGCCATCGAAATGCTGCACATCACCAAACGGTTTCCCGGTATCATCGCCAATGACAACATCACGCTTCAGCTGAAGAGGGGTGAGATCCACGCCCTGCTGGGTGAAAACGGCGCCGGTAAGTCCACGCTGATGAGCGTACTGTTCGGCCTGTACCAGCCGGAGGAGGGTATCATCAAGAAGGACGGCGCGGAGGTGTCCATCAAGGACCCCAACGACGCCAACGCACTGGGCATCGGCATGGTACACCAGCACTTCAAGCTGGTGGAGTGCTTTACCGTGCTGGACAACATCATCATGGGCGTGGAGCCCACGAAATGCGGCTTCCTGCAAAAGAAGGAGGCGCGGGAGAAGGTGCTGGCCCTCAGCGAGAAATACGGCTTGCAGATCGATCCGGACGCGCTGATCGAGGACATCACCGTGGGTATGCAGCAGCGCACCGAGATCCTGAAGATGCTGTACCGCGACAACGAGATCCTGATCTTCGACGAGCCCACCGCCGTGCTGACGCCGCAGGAGATCGACGAGCTGATGGAGATCATGCGGAATCTGGCGGCAGAGGGCAAGAGCATCCTCTTTATTTCCCACAAGCTCAACGAGATCATGGCGGTGGCGGATCGCTGCACCGTGCTGCGTAAGGGCAAGTATGTGGGTACCGTGGAGACGAAGAACACCTCCGTGGAGGAGCTGTCCGCCATGATGGTGGGCCGCAACGTCAATTTCCATGTGGAGAAGAAGCCCGCCGACCTGGGCGAGGTGGTGCTGGACGTGTCCCACATGACGGTGGGCAGCAAGACGCACAAGAGCGATGCCGTCAAGGACGTGAGCTTTCAGGTGCGCCGGGGCGAGATCGTCTGCATCGCCGGTATCGACGGCAACGGCCAGACGGAGCTTGTCTACGGCCTGACCGGTCTGGAGCCGGTGTCCGCCGGTAAGATCACCCTGAACGGCGAGGACATCACGAAAATGCCCATCCGCAAGCGAAATATTCTGGGGCTGTCCCACATCCCGGAGGATCGCCACAAGCACGGTCTGGTACTGGACTACACGCTGGAGGACAATCTGGTGCTGGAGCGGTACTTTGAACCGGAATTCACCGACAAGGCCGGTTTCCTCCGCCGCGACAACATCCGCAAGTACGCGGAAAAGCTCATCGACCAGTACGACGTCCGCAGCGGACAGGGGCCTGTGACCATCGCCCGCAGTATGTCCGGCGGCAACCAGCAGAAGGCCATCGTGGCCCGGGAGATCGACAAGGACCCGGAGCTGCTGGTGGCTGTCCAGCCTACCCGCGGTCTGGACGTGGGCGCGATCGAGTATATCCACAAGCAGCTGGTAGCCCAGCGGGACGCCGGTAAGGCGGTGCTGCTGGTATCACTGGAGCTGGACGAGGTCATGGACGTACCCGACCGTATTCTGGTCATGTACGAGGGCGAGCTGGTGGGCGAGCTGGATCCCAAGACCACCACGCAGGAGGAGCTGGGTCTGTACATGGCCGGCGCCAAGAGAGACGAGGTGACGGCATGAAAAAGAACATCCTGAAGAATAACGGGGTGCAGTCCCTGCTGGCCTCCCTGCTGTGTGTGATCCTCGGTCTGCTTCTCGGCTACATCGTGCTGCTGTTCATCAACCCGGACGGCGCCGGCGAGGCCATCGCCGCCGTTATGAAGAATTTCCTGACATACAGCAAGCCGGGAACACAGGCCAAATATCTGGGCAATACGCTGGTCAAGACGGCGCCGCTGCTGATGTGCTCGCTGTCCATCCTGTTCGCCTACAAGGTGGGCCTGTTCAACATCGGCGTCGCCGGTCAGTACTGCATCGGCGTGGCGCTGAGCCTGTACGCCGCGCTGGCGTGGGGCTGGGGCTGGCTTCCCTGTATGCTGCTGGCCATGGTAGGCGGCGCGGCGCTGGGCGCCGTTTCCGGTCTGCTGAAGGCGTACTGCAACGTGAACGAGGTCATCTCCGGCATCATGCTCAACTGGATCGTCCTCTATCTGACCAATATGCTGCTGACGCAGGTGAAGGAGGATACCAGCCCCTACACCTACGTTCTGAGCCACAAGAATACCGCGGCGCTCCTGCCGTCACTGGGTCTGGGCAAGCTGTTCAACGGCAACCAGTATGTGGGTCTGGCGATCCCCCTGTCTGTGGTCATCGCCATCCTGGTCTGGATCGTGCTGGAGAAGACCCGTTTCGGCTACGAGCTGCGGGCCACCGGCAACAACAAAAACGCCGCCAAGTACTGCGGTATGGCGGAAAAACGCAATATCATCCTGACGCTGGTCATCTCCGGCGCACTGGCCGGTATGGGCGCCGCCATGCTGTACCTCACCGGTTACGAGCAGTGGCAGTGCTCCACCTCGTCTGTACCCGGCATGGGTTTCAACGGCATCGCCGCCGCATTTCTGGGCGGTCTGCACCCCATGGGTACCATTCTGGCATCCTTCTTCATCCAGCATATCACCGCCGGCGGCGCGTATGTGGATAAGAGTATGTACTGCGCCCAGATCTCCGATCTGATCTCTGCCATCATCATCTACCTGTGCGGCTTTGTGCTGTTTATGAAGTACGCTATGAACAGCGCCATCGCCCGCCGCGAGGAAAAAGCGATCCTGAAGGAGAGAGCGGCGGAAAAGGATGAGCCGCCAACGGATGCGTCTGAGGAGAAGGGAGGCGATCAGTAATGGTACTGCTGCTGCAATATACGCTGATCTTCGCCTCCGTGCTGATCCTGGTGGCGCTGGGCGGCTGCTTCTCCGAGCATTCCGGCGTGATCAATCTGGGTCTGGAGGGCGTCATGATCATGGGCGCACTGGGCGGCGCGCTGGCCATGCGCTATATGCCCGCCTCCTCGTCAGCCTTTGCCATGATCCTTGTGGTTTTGCTGGCCGCCGCCCTGCTCGGCACGATCTATTCCAGCCTGCTGGCTGTGGCGTGCATCAACTTCAAGGCGGATCAGACCATCGTGGGAACGGCGCTGAATATGCTGGGTACAGCGGGCACCACCGTCATCGTCAAGGCCATCAACACGGCGGCCAATCCCGACGATGTGTCCTCTACCATCCAGTACGCCGGTGCAAAGAAGGCGTTCTCCGTGAGCATCGGTTCCTTCGAGTTCAGCTGGTTCATGCTGGTGACGCTGCTGCTGCTCATCGCAGCCTATGTGGTGCTGTATAAGACCCGCTTCGGTCTGCGGCTCATGGCCTGCGGCGAGCATCCGCAGGCGGCGGACTCCGTGGGTATCAACGTCTACAAGATGCGCTGGGCCGGTGTGCTGATCTCCGGTATGCTGGGCGGTCTGGGCGGCATCGTGTTCATCACCGCCGGTGTGTCCGAGTGGCGCTTTGAATACGGCGTGGCGGGCTTTGGATTCCTGTCTCTGGCGGTCATGATCTTCGGACAGTGGAAGCCCACCCGCATCGCGCTGGCGGCGCTGCTGTTCGGCCTTTTCCGCGCACTGTCCAACGTGTATGCCGGCTTCGACTTCCTGAAGGCCATGAACATCCCCGGCCCGGTGTACAACATGATGCCCTACATCATCTCGCTGGTGGTGCTGGCGTTCACATCCAAGAAGTCCCGTGCGCCCAAGGCGGAGGGTATCCCCTACGACAAGGGGCAGCGCTGAGACACATCTCCACGGAAAACTGCAAATACGAAAAAGAGACGGCGCAGCCGTCTCTTTTTTTGCGCGTGGGGAGGAGCGTCCGGCGTTTCACAGCACCCAGCGCCACACGGCGGCAGCCAGCACCGCCGATAACGCACCCTGCAAGGCCTTGGCGGGCAGATACCGCCGCAGGGAGACGCCGGAGCCGCTCAGCACCGCCGCCGTCTGGCCGTGTACGCTGAGCCCGCCCCAGCCCAGCAGCCCCGCTGCCGTGATGAAACCGCGCCGGTCCGGCGTCAGGCGCAAAATGCCGTTGGTCAGCTCCAGGAGTCCCGCCGCCAGCGGCGGCAGCGAACCGAAAGCCCCCTCCGCCAGACGCAGCAGCACCAGAAAGAAGATGACGAAGCCGCACACGCCCGCCATGGCGTGTACGCCGCTCTGCACCGCCTCGATGAACGCGGCAGCGACGGAGGCGGGCGGCTTTTTCGTCGGCACGACTACGCTGCGCCCCGTACCGGCCGGAGCGGTACGGGGGACGGCAGACGGCTTCATCGTCCCTCCGGCGCGGCACAGGAGCAGCCCCACCGCCGTGGCGGAGGCGGCGTGGAGAAGATACAGCCATACCCCTGCCCGGGAGCTGTGAAACACACCGTTTCCCACGATGCCCAGAATGAACGCCGGTCCGGCGTTGTTGCAGAAGGTCAGCAGCCGCGCACCGTCCTCCGGAGAGAGGAACCCCTGCCGCACAAGGCTCCCCGCGGCCTTTGCGCCCACGGGATACCCGCCGATCAGCCCCAGAAGAAACGCGGCGGCGCCGGCACCGTCGATGCCGAACAGCCGCCGGAACAGCGGGCCTGCCGTCCGGCCCGGCACCTCAGCCGCGCCCAGCGACGTCAGAAGCTGCGCCGCCACGAAGAAGGGGAACAGCGCCGGTATGACGGAGGTAAGGCAGAGGGATATCCCGTCCCGTACCCCCTGCGCCGCCGTGTTTCCGCAGGTCAACAGCAGCAGTGCCAGTACGCCGGTGCAGGCGGCTGCCGACGGGAAAAACCATTTTTTCAAGCACATCACCGCTGTCAGCCTATGCGCCCCTCCACACCGGATATGCGCGGGGACAGGCAAGTTTCCCGTCCCGGGCGCATAGGCTTTTCTACCCGCGAACGGGCATCGGAGGTGCGTATATGGCAAAGCTGTCAAAAAAATGGGCGCAGGTCAGCCAGCAGGCCATGGACCGGCTGGATCTGCCGGTGAATCTGGCATCCGGCGTGGCGCGTATGGAGCTGCTGGGCAACCGCTCCCTGTACATCGACCGACACCGCGGCGTACTGGCGTACAGCACCGAGGCGGTGGACATCAACGCCGGGACGGTGGTGGTGCGGGTGCGGGGCGAGGGGCTGGAGCTGGCGGTGATGACCGATGAGGAGCTGCGCATCAACGGCGTCATCCGCAGCGTGGAGCTGGTGGAGTGAGGGACGGCCATGTATCGGAAGGTGCTGAATTATCTGCGGGGGCAGGTGACGGTGGAGGTGGAGAGCGCCGCGCCGGAGCGGGTGCTGAACCTCTGCGCCGCCCACGGTATCCCGTTCTGGGGCTTGACATGGCTGTCGGAGCTGCGGCTGCGGGCGGCCATCGACCGTGCCGAGCTGCCCCGCCTGCGGCAGGTGCTGACGCAGACGGACGCGGTGCTCACCGTGGTGCGGACGGAGGGCGCGCCGGAGGTGTGGCGGCAGTACAGGCGGCGGTATGTGCTGCTGGCGGCGGCGGGGCTGCTGATGCTGACGATGGCGCTGGGCGGCACCCATATCTGGGCCTTTCAGGTAACGGGCAACGACACCGTGCCAACGGAGACGATCCTGCGGACGTTGGAAAAATACGGCGTGGCGCTGGGAGCGCGGAGCCGTATCCAGCAGGAGGAGCTGCGCAACCATGTGCTGCTGGAGCTGCCGGATGTGGTGTGGCTGACGGTGAATATGCGGGGCTGCACCGCCCATGTGCAGGTGGTGGAGCGCCAGCGGCCGCCCCATCTCTACACCGACGGGGAGATCACCAATGTGGTGGCCGCCCGGGACGGCCTTGTCACCGGCGTGCAGGCACTGGACGGGGAGGCACAGGTCATGGCGGGCAGCACCGTCACGGCGGGACAGGTGCTGATCTCCGGCGTGGTGGACTCCGACCGGCGGGGCTACCGGCTGCTCCACGGTATGGGGCAGGTGTGGGCGCGGACGTGGTATGAGCTGTCGGTGTCCGTGCCGCTGACGGTGCGGGAAAAGGGGCGGGAGACAGGGGCGGTCACCCGTCTGGCAGTGGATGTGGGAAGAAACCGCATAAAAATCTACGGAAAGGGTAGCATGACCGGCCCCGATTGTGATAAAATGACCCTGTACCATCAGGCACGGCTTCCCTTTGGCCTGACGCTGCCGGTGACGCTGGTGACGGAGCGCACCGTGCGCTATGCCGCCGGGGAAACGGAGCGACCGCCGGAGGAGGCCCGGGCGGAGGGAGAGGCGCAGCTTATGGCGCAGCTCCGCACGGAGTTGGCGCAGCGGGACGGAAGTCTGCTGCACCACCGCTTTGACGCGGTGCGGCAGGGGACGCGGCTGGTGGTGACGCTCCACGCGGAGTGTGAGGAACAGATCGGCGTATCATCGCCGCTGGATATACAGGATATGGGGAGGTAAAGACCCAAATATGGAACAACGCATCAGCATTGAACGTATGGAGGAGGCCGTCAACCTGTTCGGCTCCTTCGATGAGAACATCCGCCTGCTGGAGACGGAATTTCAGGTACAGGTGGTGAACCGGGGCGGCGAGATCGTGGTGTCCGGCGAGCCGGAGAATGTGATGCTGGCGGTCAAGGCGGTGCAGGCACTGCTGACGCTGTCCAACAAGGGCGAGAGCATCTCCGACCAGCATGTGCGCTACGTTATCGGGCTGGTGCGCTCCGGTCAGGCCGAGCGTATCAGCGAGCTGACGCAGGATGTCATCTGCATCACCAGCAAGGGCCGTCCCGTAAAGCCCAAGACCATCGGCCAGAAGGAGTACGTCAACGCCATTATGAAGCAGACCGTCACCATCGGCGTGGGGCCTGCCGGTACGGGCAAGACGTATCTGGCGGTGGCGGCGGCGGTGGCCGCCTTCCGGGACAAGCAGGTGAACCGCATCATCCTGACCCGCCCCGCCGTGGAGGCAGGCGAGCGGCTGGGCTTCCTGCCCGGCGATTTACAGAGCAAGGTAGACCCCTACCTGCGGCCGCTGTACGACGCGCTGTTCGATATGCTGGGCGCGGAGACGTATCAGAAGTATCTGGAGCGGGGCAACATCGAGGTGGCGCCGCTGGCGTATATGCGCGGCCGCACGCTGGACGACAGCTTTATCATTCTGGACGAGGCGCAGAACACCAGCCGCGAGCAGATGAAGATGTTCCTGACCCGTATGGGCTTCGGCTCCAAGGTGGTCATCACCGGCGACGTGACCCAGATCGACCTGCCCGCCGACAAGGTCAGCGGCCTGAAGGAGGCCATGAAGGTGCTGCGGGATGTGGAGGGCGTAGCGGTCTGCAAGCTTACCAAGGAGGACGTGGTGCGCCATGTGATGGTGCAGCGCATCATCGAGGCCTACGCGAAATTCGAGGAGAAAAAGAAATGAAACGACACTATATCCCGGTGACGGCGGACGTTCCCGGCGTCAGCGACGGTACCAAGAGCTTCCTGCGGAAGGTCATCCGCACGGCCCTCGACCAGCAGGGCGTGGACGTACCCTGCGAGGTGGATGTATATGTCACCGGCGACGCGGGCATACAGGAATTGAACCGCGAGATGCGGCAGGTGGACAGACCCACGGATGTGCTGAGCTTCCCGGAGTTCGAGCTGACGCCTGGCCAGCTGCCCGGGCAGGAGGACGCCGATCCGGGGACGGGCTATGTGCCGCTGGGCGACATGGCCATCTCACTGGAGCGGGTGAAGGCGCAGGCCAAGGAGTACGGCCACAGCAACCGGCGTGAGCTGGCGTATCTGGCTGTCCACTCCGTGCTGCACCTGCTGGGCTACGACCACGTGGACGAGGGCCAGCAGAAGGCCCGGATGCGGGCCAGGGAGGAGGCCATCATGGCCGTGCTGGGACTGGAACGGAAGTAAAATATACACAAAATTGCTCAAACGAAAGAAAGTTGAGGATCACCTGATGGAACACATTACGAAAACCGCGATGATCACGGTATGCGGACGGCCCAACGTGGGCAAGTCCAGCCTGACCAACGCACTGGTGGGCGAGAAGATCGCCATCGTGTCGGACAAGCCCCAGACCACCCGCAACCGTATTTACGGCGTGGTGAACCGGGGCGATACCCAGTATGTCCTGCTGGATACGCCGGGTCTGCACAAGCCCCGCAGCCGTCTGGGGGACTACATGGTCAAGGTGGTGCGGGAGAGCCTGAGCAGCGTGGAGTGCGCGCTGCTGCTGGTAGAGCCCATCGCCCATGTGGGCGAGCCGGAGCGCATCCTGCTCCAGCGCATCCGGGAGGAGAACTTGCCCTGCGTGCTGTGCATCAACAAGATCGACACCGTGGAGAAGAAGGACGCGCTGCTGGAGGTCATTGCCGCGTACAGTGAGGCGTATGACGGCTTTGACGCCATCATCCCCATCTCCGCCCGGACGGGCGACGGGCTGGAGGATCTGATGCACCAGCTGGAAAAATACGCGCAGGAGGGGCCGCAGCTGTTCCCCGACGGCATGACCACCGATCAGGCGGACAGTCAGGTCTGCGCCGAGATCGTGCGGGAGAAGATGCTGCGGTGTCTGGACAAGGAGATCCCCCACGGCACGGCGGTGGAGGTGACGCGGTTCTCCGAGCGGGTGGACAGCGGCATCATCGATCTGGACGTGACCATCTACTGCGAAAAGGCCAGCCACAAGGGCATCATCATCGGCAAGGGCGGCGAGATGCTCAAGCGCATCAGCTCGCAGGCCCGGCGGGACATCGAGAAGTTCATGGGCACCAAGGTGTACATGGAGACGTGGGTAAAGGTCAAGGAAAACTGGCGGGACAACCCGAACTTTATCCGCAGTCAGGGGTATACGGAGGAATGAGGGTATTCCACGCCCCCGGGCGCGGCAGGGAGATTTCGCGCACCGGCGCGACCCACTTTTGCCAACAGCGGCAAAATTATTTCCTTTTTGCCGCCGGCGGCCCCATTTCTTTCAGCAGCGAAAGAAATGGGGGAAAGAACGCCGCCAAAAACCCATGGTTTTTGGATTTCCTTCCGCCGCCTGACGCCGCGTTCTGGTTCGTCCGAAATGTTGAACTGACGTATTTCTCTGAGCGCTGCCGCTTTTACTCTGAAATGCGCCGCTGCGCAGTTCTACATTTTGGACGTTCAGCGGCAGCGGGGACAGAAGCAGATCAATTCCGCATTTCGGGTGGTCTACACTTTGCCGCATTCGCGCGGGATGCAGAACGGCAAGTCCCCATGTGCGGGGCGCGGGCGGATTTTCAAACCGCAGGTGTGAACGGCGTTTTTGGTCACTTTTGGGGCTGGGGCCAAAAGTGATCCGTGCCCGCAGGCACGGAACGGCCCCTTGCCGCCGGAGGCAAAAACCAACACCAGGCATTCCCAGTGATAATTCCACCGCAGACCTCCATGCTAACGGCAGGGAGGTGACGGCCATGGATTACTGGGAGCTGTTCTGCGACACCGGCGCACCGGAGGCGTATCTGCTGTGGCGCGGCCAACAGGAGGCGGTATGCAAAACGGAAAAACAGTGACCACCGGCCTTGTGCTGCGGGTCACGGAGACAAAGGAATCGGATAAGATCCTGACGGTGCTGACGCCGGACATGGGGAAGATTCCCCTCATCGCACGGGGGGCGCGGCGGAAAAACAGCCGTATCGCCGCCGCCAGCCAGCTGCTGGCCTACTCAGAGCTGACACTGTACAAGCGGGGAAACTGGTATATGCTGGACGAGGCGTCCACGCTGGAGCTGTTCGACGGCGTGCGGCAGGACATCGTGCTTTTGTCGCTGGCATCCTACTTCACGGAACTGGCGGAGGCGGTGTGCGCCGAGGAGACGGCGTCGCCGGAGATATTGTCGCTGCTGCTGAACGCGCTGTACGCCCTGTGCTATCTGGGCAAGGAGCCACAGCTGGTGAAGGCGGCGTACCAATTCCGGCTGCTGGCGCTGGCGGGCTTCGAGCCGTTGGCGTCGGTGTGCGCCGTGTGCGGCCGGGAGGAGCCGGAGGCGCCTATGCTGGATGTGCTCCGCGGCGTGGTACACTGCGGCGGCTGCAAGCAGCCCGGCGGTCTGAGTATGCCGCTGACGGCGGCGGGTCTGGCGGCGCTGCGGCATATCCTGTACTGCGACAGCCGGCGGCTCTACGCCTTCACGCTGGAGCCTGCGGCGCTGCGGGAGCTGGATCACGCGGGGGAGGCCTTCGCCGCCAGCCAGCTGGAGCGGAGCTTCCGGACATTGGACTACTACAAATCCCTTTTGGGGTAACGTGAGGACATACATATGAGCGACTTATTTGAAAAATCCATGCGGACGCTGGAGCTGCCCGCCGTGCTGGAAATGCTGGCACAGCGGGCCGTCAGCGACGAGGCCAAGGAGCGGTGCCGCAGGCTGCGGCCCTCCACCGAGGCGGAGACGGTCAGCCATCTGCTGGACGAGACAGACGCGGCAAAGACCCGTCTGGGGCTCCATGGCAGCCCGTCCTTCACCGGCGTGAAGGACGTGGCACAGCCGCTGAACCGCGCCGACCACGGCGGCATGCTGAATACCCGTGAGCTGCTGGACATCGCCGGGGTGCTGACAGCCACCCGTCGGGTCAGCGACTACGACGCGGACCGGCAGGGTGAGCCGACTGCTATCGACCGGCTGTTCTCCGCCCTGCGGCCCAACAAGTATCTGGAGGACAGGATACGCGGCGCCATTCTGGACGAGGAGACCATCGCCGACACCGCCAGCCCTGAGCTGGCGGATATCCGGCGGCAGATGCGGGTGGCGGCCACCAAGGGCCGCCAGATCTTACAGCGCATCATCTCCTCCCCCTCCTACGCCAAGGTGCTGCAGGAGGCACTCATCACCCAGCGTGACGGGCGGTTCGTGGTGCCGGTAAAGGCGGAGTGCAAGGGCAGTCTGCCGGGACTTGTCCACGACGTATCCTCCTCCGGCGCCACACTGTTTGTGGAGCCCATGGGCGTGGTGCAGGCCAACAACGAGATGAAGGAGCTGGAGGCCAAGGAGGACAAGGAGATCGACCGTATCCTGCGGATCCTGTCCGGCGAGTGCGCCGCCCAGCGGGAGACGATCCTCTATAACTACGATGTACTGGTGCAGCTGGATGCCATCTTTGCCCGGGCGCAGCTGAGCTACGCCATGGACGCGGGGCGTCCCATGGTGCGCAAGCGGGGCGGCATCGACCTGAAGCGGGCACGGCATCCCCTGCTGGATCAGGCCAAGGCTGTGCCGGTGACGGTGGAGCTGGGCGGCAGGTTCGACACGCTGGTCATCACCGGCCCCAATACCGGCGGCAAGACCGTGACCCTCAAGACCATCGGCCTTTTGAGCCTGATGGCCCAGTGCGGCCTGCACATCCCTGCCGGAGACCAGAGCGCCGTGCAGGTGTTCTCCCGCATTCTGGCGGATGTGGGCGACGAGCAGAGCATCGAGCAGAGCCTGTCCACCTTCTCCGCGCACATGGCCAACACGGTGGAGATCTTAAAGCAGGCCGACGACAGGAGCCTCATCCTGTTCGACGAGCTGGGTGCGGGTACCGACCCGGTGGAGGGCGCGGCGCTGGCCATCGCCATCATTCAGGACGTGCGGAGCAAGGGTGCGCTGACGGCGGCCACCACCCACTATGCGGAGCTGAAGACCTTCGCCATGACCACGGCGGGGGTGGAGAATGCCAGCTGTGAGTTCGACGTACAGACATTGCGGCCCACCTACCGGCTGCTCATCGGCATTCCCGGCAAGTCCAACGCCTTTGCCATTTCCCGGCGGCTGGGACTGGACGAGAGCGTCATCGAGGCGGCCAAGGCGCAGATGGACAGCGAATCCGTCCGGTTTGAGGACGTGCTGACCCAGCTGGAGGAGAAGCGTCAGCGGCTGGAAAAGGCCCAGACTGAGGCAGATCGCCTGTGGCAGCAGCGGGAGGAGGACGCCCGCAAGGCCCGGACGTTCCGGGAGCAGATGGAGAAGGCCAAGGACAACGCCCGCACCAAGGGCGAGGCCGAGGCGCGGCGTATCGTGCGGCAGGCGCAGCAGCAGGCGGAGCAGGTATTTGCCGAGCTGGATGAGCTGCGGAAGCAGCAGCAGCGCAGTGACTATCAGACGGTGAACGACGGCAAGGCCGACGTCCGCCGCCGCCTGAAGGAGGCAGAGGCGGCGCTGCACCAGCACGACGAGGAGCAGGAGCCCATCCCGGCCCCCAGCCGCCCCATTGCCGTGGGCGACACGGTGGAGCTGGCAGGCGTTCGGACAGCGGCGGCGGTGCTGGCGGTCAACGGCGACGGCACCCTGCTTTTGCAGGCGGGAAAGATGAAGATGACCGTCAAGGCCGCGCAAGTGCGCCTTTTGGAGACGGCGGAGGAGAGCGAGGAGAAGAAAAAGCAGGCCGCCAAGTCCCGCGCCGCCAACGGCGGCGGCACGGTGCAGATCAACACCGGCGCCCGCGCCTCCGCCGAGTTGGATATCCGGGGCTTGGAGACGCTGGAGGCGGAGAGCGTGGTGGAGAACTATCTGGACGCCGCACAGCGCGCCAAGCTGGGCTCGGTCACCATCATCCACGGCAAGGGTACCGGCGCGCTGCGGGCTGCCGTCCACCAGATGCTGAAGAAAAACCGAGCCGTTAAGAGCTTCCGACTGGGCCGCTACGGCGAGGGAGAGGCAGGCGTGACGGTGGTGGAGCTGAAATGACCGCCGCATTTTGTCGGATTCGACGAATTGTTCAGGGAAAATCATAGGGCTTAGTACAAATTTCGTATCAATGCCCATTGCATTACAGCGGGTGTTTCGGTATAATAGAGATACTGTAAGTTTGCCTTTTTGGCCAAATCTGTAAAATTGCTGCATAAGGAGTGCTGTTCCATGTATACACGGGAAATCACGGTCAAGAATGAAGTCGGTCTGCACGCCAGACCCGCCACCTACTTTATCCAGAAGGCCAACGAGTTCAAGAGCGGCATCTGGGTCGAGAAAGAGGAGCGCCGCGTCAATGCCAAAAGTCTGCTGGGCGTGCTGAGCCTGGGGATCGTACAGGGTACCACCATCACGCTGATCGCTGACGGCGTGGATGAGAAGGAGGCCGTGGACGCACTGGCTGATCTGATCGAGAACCAGATCGGCGAATAAGTCGTGCGCGGAAAGGCGCAGAAGGCTTATCGAGCAAGCAAAAAAAGAACGCACCGGTGTACCGGTGCGTTCTTTTTTCGCGTCAGCGTACTTTTTCCGCTTCCTGTGCCACGCGGATGAGCCAGTCCGCCGATTCCAGCGGGTAGCGGCCCTGCGCCGTCTCGCCGGTGAGCATCAGGCAGTCCGCGCCGTCCAGCACGGCGTTGTAGATGTCCAGCACCTCCGCACGGGTGGGGGAGGGGTGGTCGATCATGCTGTGCAGCAGCTGGGTCACCACCAGAAAGGGCTTTCCGCGGCTGCGGCACAGGGCGGCGATGCGCTTCTGGGCGGCGGGCAGCCGCTCCAGCGGCAGACTGCTGCCCAGATCGCCCCGGGCGATGGTCACCACGTCGCACAGTGCCAGCCAGTCCGGCAGGGCGTCCAGCCCCGGCTGGTTCTCCACCTTGGCGAACAGCTCCACGTCGGCAAGGCCGTTCTCCACCATAGTCTGCCGCACCACGCGCAGGTCACCGGCGCTGCGGACAAAGGGCTGCATGACGGCATTTACCCCCAGCGCCGCCGCCTGCGCCAGATCGGCAAGGTCTGCCTCGCACAGAGCGGGGCGGCGAAGGTCGGCACCCTCCAGCGTCAGGCTTTTGTGACCGGTGAGAGTGCCGCCCCGGGTGACGCGGCACACGCCGCCGTCCACCACCGTCAGCGCCATGGCGCCGTCGTCCAGCAGCACGGTCATGCCGGGACGCAGAGCGTTCAGCACGTCGCCATCCACGGGGATGTCCGCGCCCAGCGTGACGGCGGCACCCTCCGCCAGCGGCAGAGGGGCTGGCATATTACCGATGCGCACCTCTGGGCCGCGCAGGTCGATCATCAGCTGGGCGTGCAGTCCGGTCTCCCGCTCTGCCGCGTGCAGGGCATCGATCCAGTCCGTCCGCGCCGCCAGCGGCGTGTGGGACAGATTGAGCCGGAAGCCGGTGATGCCTCGGCGCAGCAGGGCAGCCAGCGCGGCGGTATCACAGCAGGACGGGCCGAGGGTGGCGTAATATCTCATGGTGTGGTCTCCTTGTGAAAATGATCGTAGACGGCGCGGGCGGCGGGCTTGGGCAGCACCTCCTCCAGCTGGGGCAGTGCTGCCGCACGGACGGCCTTCACCGTGCCGAATCGCTGCAAAAGCAGCTTTTTTCGCGCCTCGCCCACGCCGGGGATGCCGTCCAGCTGGGAGCGATAGGCGCTTTTCGTGTGCTTCTGGTGGTGGTAGGCGATGGCGAAGCGGTGTACCTCCTCCTGCACCCGGCCGATGAGGGCGAACAGGGCGGGGGGCGTCTGGATACCGATCTCCCGGCCGTCGGCGGTGACCAGCGCACGGGTACGGTGCCGGTCGTCCTTCACCATGCCCAGCACCGGAACGGTCAGTCCCAGCTTTTCCAGCACCGTCTCCACGGCGCGGGCGTGCTGCACGCCGCCGTCGATGAGCAGCAGGTCAGGCAGCGGGGCGAATTTTTCGTCGCCATCCAGATACCGGCGGCAGCGGCGCTCCAGCACCTCCGCCATGGCGCCGTAGTCGTCGGCGCCGGTGCAGGTCTTGATCTGGAACCGGCGGTAGTCCCGCTTCAGGGGCCGCCCATCCACAAATACCACCATGCTGGCCACCTGATCGGCGCCGCCGGTGTGGGAGATGTCGTAGCTCTCCATGCGGCGGGGCAGGGCGGGCAGCTCCGCCAGCTCCTGCAAAAGCCGGAGTGTCCCGGCGGTGCGCTCGGCATCGGAGGTGACACGCTCCACCTCCTCCCGGGCATTGCGGCCGGCGATGTCCAGCAGCTCACGGCGTTGGCCGCGCTGGGGTATACGGAGGGTGACGGCGTGGCCGCAGCGCTCTGTCAGCAGGGCGGACAGGGTATCCATATCCTCGATGGGCAGGGGGAGCAGGATCTCCCGGGGCAGCACCTCGCGATCCAGATAGTACTGGGTCACCACGGCGCTCAGCAGCGCGGCGTTGTCCTCGGCGGCGGGCAGCACCTCCACCCGGCGGCCCAGCAGGTCGCCGTCCTCGATGTGCAGCACGGCGCAGCCGGCCCGGGCGGGGCCGGTGTACACGCCCCACACGTCGGTGTCGGCACAGATGCCGGCGATGACCTTCTGGTTCTTGGACAGGACAGCCAGCGCCCGCACCTGATCCCGCAGGGCGGCGGCCTGTTCAAAGTCCAGCGCCTCGGCAGCGTCGTTCATTCGGACGGTCAGCTCTGCCGTTACCTGCCGCAGCCGCCCCTCAAACAGCCGCACCGCCTGTTCGATGCGGCGGCGGTACTCGGCTGCGTCCGGCCCGTCGGGGCGGCAGAAGCCGTCGCACCGCCCGATATGGTGGTTCAGGCAGGGACGCTCCTTGCCGATATCCCGTGGAAACCGGCGGGAGCAGGTGGGCAGCCGCAGGGCGGCGCACACCGCGTCGATGGCGTGCCGCGTCTCACTGCGCCCCCCGAAGGGGCCGAAGTACCGGGCGCCGTCCTGCGCGGGACGGGTCACCAGCGTGAAGCGGGGGTATTCGGACGATTCATCCAGCCGCACGAAGGGATAGCCCTTGTCGTCCTTCAGCAGGATGTTGTAGCGTGGCATATGCCGCTTGATCAGGGAGTTCTCCAGAATGAGCGCCTCAAATTCCGAGCGGACGATAATGGTGTCGAACCGATCCACCTGCGACACCATGCGGCGGGTCTTGTCGTTGTGGGAGGCGGTGTCCTGAAAGTATTGGCTCACCCGGTTTTTCAGTTTCTTGGCCTTGCCCACATAGATGACCTGCCCTGTCTTGTCCATCATCAGATAGACCCCCGGCAGCAGCGGCAGATCATTGGCCTTGGCGCGCAGCTCGTCCTTTGTCATGACGCCCCTCCCTTCACAAATTTTCCTTAGTATAACACGGCGCGGCTGGGCAGACAAGGGGGGCGTCGCCGCCGGCGCGCAGGGCGGGGGAGGTACCAGAAAAAGAGAACCGCAAAATCCATTGACAAGACAGGACTGTTGCAGTACAATATGCAAAAAGCATAGTACTGTGTTTGACTTGCGGACACGATGCTTTCTGTGAATATGCTCTTCCCCCTGTCGGGCTCCCCCCTTTCGCCCGGCATTTAAATGGACGGAACGCCTGCGGCGCTCCGTCCATTTTTTTGTGGTTCAGTTCAGGCCGCCCTCGTTTACCGCGAACAATCGGTCGATGCGCCGGCGCAGCAGGGCATGGGCGGGGTCGGACAGGGCGGGGTCGCCGTCCAGCAGATCGTTGGCAGCGGACTGCGCCTCCTCCAGCAGCCGCATATCGCAGCTGAGATCGGCGGCCTTCAGCGTGGGCAGACCGTGCTGCCGCTGGCCGAAAAAGTCGCCGGGCCCCCGGAGGCGCAGATCCTCCTCGGAGATCTTGAAGCCGTCGTTGGTCTGCGTCAGCACCTTCAGACGGCGGCGGGTATCCTCGTTGTCGCTGTCGGACAGCAGGACGCACCAGCTCTTGGCGCTGCCCCGGCCTACGCGGCCGCGGAGCTGGTGGAGCTGGCTGAGGCCGAAGCGCTCGGCGTTCTCCACCACCATCAGGTTGGCGTTGGGTACGTCCACGCCCACCTCCACCACAGTGGTGGATACCAGAATATCGCTGTCTCCGGCGGCGAAGGCCGCCATGACGGATTCCTTCTCCTTGGCCTTCATGCGCCCGTGGAGCACGGCAACGCGCAGGTCGGGGAACACCTCGTCCTGTAATTTCTGGGCGTAGGCAGTCACAGCCTTCCGCTCATCGGGAAGATGGTCGTCCTCCCCCACCAGCGGGCAGACGATGAACACCTGATGCCCCTCGGACACCTGCTTGCGGATGAAGGCATTCAGCCGCTGACGGTATTTCTCCCCCACGGCAAAGGTGTCCACCTTTTGCCGTCCGGGGGGCAGCTCGTCGATGACGGACACGTCCAGATCGCCGTAGATGATGAGGGCCAGCGTCCGGGGGATGGGGGTGGCGGACAGCACCAGCATATGGGGGGACGCGGCCTTTTTGGACAGCGCCGCCCGCTGATCCACGCCGAAGCGGTGCTGCTCGTCGGTGATGACCAGCCCCAGCCGGGCGTACTGCACGTCCTCGGTCAGCAGGGCGTGGGTGCCGATGCACAGGTCGATGCTGCCGCCGGACAGACCGGCCAGAATCTCCCGGCGCTCCTTGGCGCGGGTGGAGCCGGTGAGCAGGGCGCAGCGCAGCCCGAAGCGGGCAAACAGCGGCGATAGATTTTCATAGTGCTGACGGGCCAGGATCTCCGTGGGCGCCATCAGCGCCGATTGCCAGCCGCTCTGGGCGGCGAACCAGACGCAGGTGGCGGCCACCATGGTCTTGCCGCTGCCCACATCGCCCTGACACAGCCGGTTCATGGGGCGGCCGGAGGTCATATCGGACACGGCCTGCTCCACGGCGCGGCGCTGGGCATTTGTCAGCGCGAAGGGCAGGGCGTCGTAGAAGGGCGTCAAGGCCACGTTTTCACAGGCGGGGCCGTGTCCCGTCTCCCGGCGGGCGCGCAGCAGCCGCAGACCGCAGGCCAGTACAAAAAGCTCCTCGAACACCAGACGGCGGCGGGCGATGTCCAGCGCCTCCGGCGAGGTGGGGAAGTGGATGTTCTCGTAGGCGTAGCCCGCGTAGCACAGGTGATGCGCCTGCCGCACTGCATCGGGCAGTGCGTCGGGCAGCAGGTCGCGGCAGGCGTCCAGCCCCTGCCGCATGGCCTCCGCCAGCCGGGACTGTGTGATACCGGCGGTCAGGGGATAGATGGGCATGATGCGCCCGGTCAGCAGCTGGCGGCCCTCCGGCTCCAGCAGGGGATTGGTCATGCGGCGGCGCAGCAAATCGCCCTCTACCTTGCCGTAGAAGATATACGTCTCCCCCTTGTGGAGGCTGGTTTTCCGGTACTCCTGATTGAAAAAGGCCACGTCCAGCACGCCGCTATCGTCCACGGCCCGCACCTTCACCAGTGTGCGGCCGCCGGCGATACGGCTGGCGGTGGGGTCGCCCGCCAGCATGGCCCGGACGCAGGCGTATTCGCCCACGGGCAGCTCCCGGATGGGGCGCTCCAGCGTCCGGTCCTCCCACCGGCGGGGGAAGTAGGACAGCAGATCGCCCAGCGTGGCGATGCCCAGCTTGTGCAGCGCCTTGGCCCGCGTTTCGCCGACGCCCTTGATATACCGGATGTCGGTGTTAAGATCGGCCATGGCGTCAGAAACCGCTGAAGGCGGAGAAGTCGGCAGGCGGCGCAAACAGAGGCGCCTCCTGCGTCTCCTCTACCGGGGAGGGCAGCAGCGCCTCCTCCGGCGCGGGGACATACTCCACGAATTGGTACTTCAGGCCGTCCTCCTCCATGATCTCACTCTCGCTGTCCATCTGCCACTGGGGGTCGGCGTCCAGATCGGGGAAAAAGGCGTCAGCGTGACCGTCGGCAAAGATCTTGGTGATATACACCCGGTCGCACAGGGGCAGAAACCGGCGGTAGACGCTCTCGCCGCCGATGATCCATGCGTCCTCCCCGGCCTGAAACACCGCCTCCACGGGGAAGTGGACGATCTCCGCATTTTCCGCGGTGAAGTCCCGGTCGCCGGTGAGGACGATGTTGCGGCGGTGGGGCAGTCCCCTGCCGCCGGGCAGGGATTGCAGGGTCTTGCGGCCCATGAGGACGGTCTTGCCCTCCGTCAGGGCGCGGAAACGCTTCATATCGGCGGAGATGTGAAACAGCAGGGCGTTATCCCGGCCGATGCCCCAGTGTTGGTCAACGGCTGCAATGGCATACATGGGCGTTCCTCCTTAGATGGCCACGGGGATCTTGTCCTCAAAGGGCTGGGGGTCGTAGCCCTCCAGCGAGAAGCTGTCCCGTGTGAACCGGTAGAAATCGGAGATAGACTTGTCCATCACAAAGCGGGGGGCGGGACGCTCGTCCTGCTCCAGCAGCTTTTCAATGATGGGGACATGGCGGTCGTAGATGTGGGCGTCGGCGATGACGTGAACCAGCTCGCCGGCCTCCAGACCGGACACCTGCGCCATCATATGCACCAGCACGCTGTACTGCACCACGTTCCAGTTGTTGGCGGCCAGCATATCCTGACTGCGCTGGTTGAGGATGGCGTTGAGGGTGTTGCCGGAGACATTGAAGGTCATGGAGTAGGCGCAGGGATACAGCGCCATCTCGTGGAGATCCTGAAAGTTGTAGATATTGGTGAGGATGCGGCGGCTGGCGGGGTTGTGCTTCAGATCGTACAGCACCCGGTCCACCTGATCCATCTCCCCCTCGGGGTACTGGTGCTTCACCGCCAGCTGGTAGCCGTAGGCCTTGCCGATGGAGCCGTTCTCATCCGCCCAGCTGTCCCAGATGTGGCCCCGCAGGTCGTGGATGTTGTTGGACTTCTGCTGCCAGATCCACAGCAGCTCGTCGATGCAGGTCTTGAAAAAGGTGCGGCGCACGGTGAGGATGGGAAACTCCTCCCGTAGGTCGTAGCGGTTGACGATGCCGAACTTTTTTACGGTGTGGGCGGGCGTGCCGTCGTCCCAGTGGGGACGCACCTGCTGGTCGGTGTCCCACACCCCGTTTTGCAGGATGTCACGGCAATTTTCCTTGAAGATCTGGTCTGCACGGCTCATAAGCGTACCCCCCTGTTTGTTTTCCCCATTGTAGCAGATTCGTGCGTGATTTGAAATACAAATGTGAGGAATAAGAAAAAAGAAATTGCGCCCTGCCGATACTTCGGGTATACTGTATGCTGGTTGAAAATGTGAAGGAGGTAATCTTCTGATGAAATATGATGTATTGATCATCGGCGCAGGCCCCGGCGGTATCTTCTCCGCCTATGAGCTGATGCAGCGGAAGCCGGAGTGGAAGGTGGCCGTGCTGGAGGCGGGCAACCCGCTGGAGAAGCGGCACTGTCCCATTGACGGCGACAAGATCAAGTCCTGCATCCACTGCAAGACCTGCGCCATTATGAACGGCTTCGGCGGCGCCGGCGCCTTCTCAGACGGTAAGTACAACCTGACCAACGAGTTCGGCGGCACCCTGTACGAGTACATCGGCAAGCAGAAGGCCATGGAGCTGATGCACTATGTGGACGACATCAATGTGGCCTGCGGCGGCGCCGGCACCAAGCTGTACTCCACGGCGGACAGCGGCTTCAAGCGCCTGTGCCTGCAAAACAATCTCCACCTGCTGGACGCCTCCGTGCGGCATCTGGGTACGGATATCAACTACAAGGTGCTGGAGAACCTGTACGCCCAGCTGAAGGAGCATATCGATTTCCACTTCCTGACGCCGGTGAAGGCACTGACCATCGCGGAGGACGGCACCTACGAGGCGGAGACGGACAAGGGTACGTTCAGCGGCCGCAAGTGCATCATCTCCGTGGGACGCAGCGGCAGCAAGTGGATGGAGTCCGTATGCGAGGCACTGAAGATCCCCACCAAGTCCAACCGGGTGGATATCGGCGTCCGGGTGGAGCTGCCCGCCGAGGTGTTCGCCCCCATTACCGACGAGCTGTACGAGAGCAAGATCGTCTATAAGACCGAGAAATATCAGGACAAGGTGCGGACGTTCTGCATGAATCCCCGTGGCGCGGTGGTCAACGAGAACACCAACGGCATCGTCACCGTCAACGGCCACAGCTACGAGGATCCGGCCATGCATACGGAGAACACCAACTTCGCCCTGCTGGTGTCCAAGCACTTTACCGAGCCGTTCCGGGACAGCAACGGCTACGGCGAGAGCATCGCACGGCTCAGCAATATGCTGGGCGGCGGTGTGATGGTGCAGCGGTTCGGCGACCTGATCCGCGGCCAGCGCAGCACCCCCAAGCGCATTGAAAAGGGCTTCATGACCCCCACGCTGGCGGCTACGCCCGGCGACCTGAGTCTGGTGATGCCCAAGCGCATTCTGGACGGCATCATCGAGATGATCTACGCGCTGGACAAGATCGCCCCCGGCACCGCCAGCGATGACACGCTGCTCTACGGCGTGGAGGTGAAGTTCTACAACATGGAGGTGGCGCTGGACGAGAATCTGGAGACGCCCCACAAGGGCCTGTTCGTCATCGGCGACGGCAGCGGCGTGACCCACTCCCTGTCCCACGCGTCGGCCAGCGGCGTCTATGTGGCGCGGTATCTGGCGGAGAACGAGGAATAAGCAAAAAAGAAGCGCTCCGGCCTTGCCGGAGCGCTTCATGCTGCTCAGTCGTCCATATCCACGGTGATGTTGTCGGTGCCGTGCTGCTCGAATTCCCCCAGATACGTCTCCATCCGGGCCATCACCTCGTCGTAGTTCTCCGGCGTGATGGGGGGATCGTCCATATCCCGCAGCGCCAGCTCCTGCGCCAGTATCTCAAAGAACGTGGTGTCCTCGTAGGCCATGATGGCCTCGTGGATCCCGCCGTCGGCGAAGGCGCGGGAGGGGATCAGCTCGCCCTGATACAGCTCCGTCAGCGGCGCCATGCCGTGGTCGAGACAGTGGGCAAACACCAGACTCTCCACCTGATCGTACTCCCTGATGCGGTCGTCGCCGCGGGTGGAGTTCAGCACCCAGTTGCCGATATACACCAGATCCAGCAGACGCCGGAACTGCTTTTCCGTCATTTTCAGCTCCATCAGACCACCTCCATTTCGCGGTCAGCGCTTTGTTTTCCTGATTATAACACGGTGTATCGCGGAATGCCATAGAAAAAGTGGGAAGGGACGCCAAAATTTAGCTTGTGTCGGGCGCTTCTTCATAGTACAATATATAAGTTAACTGCAAATAAGCAAAATACCAAAGTTCACTGCGATAAGGAGCGTTTCCATGGACCTGCGTCCCATCGGGGTGTTCGACTCCGGCAGCGGCGGCCTCACCGCCGTGCGGGAGATCCGCAGCATCCTCCCCTCTGAAAACATTATATACTTCGGGGACACGTCCCGTGTACCCTACGGCAGCCGATCCGCCGAGATCCTGCTGCGCTATGCCCGGCAGGATGTCCGCTTCCTGCGGACATTCGATATCAAGGCGCTGGTGGTGGCCTGCGGCACCGTATCCACCACGGCGCTGCCCCGCTTACAGGCGGAGAACGCCGACCTGCCCATGCTGGGCGTGGTGGAGCCGTCCTGCCGCCGCGCCGTGTCCGTTACCCGGAACAAGCGGGTGGGGCTGATCGCCACCGCCGCGTCTGTGCGCTCCGGCGCGTATGAGCGCACCATCGCCGGACTGGACGGCGACATCACGGTGGTCAGCAAGGCCTGCCCGCTGTTTGTGCCGCTGGTGGAGAACGGGCGGTTCCGCGTGGGCGATACGGTCATCGAAACGGTGGCGCGGGAGTATCTGGAGCCGCTGCGGGACACGGGCATCGACACCCTCATCATGGGCTGCACCCACTATCCGCTGCTGGCGGAGATCATCGGGCGCATCATGGGGCCGGCGGTGACGCTGGTGGACGCCGGGGCCGAGGTGGCCCGCGCCCTGAAGGGGGAGCTGACAGACCGCGAGCTGCTGGCAGACCGGCCCTGCGGAGAGGCGACGCTGTATGCCAGCGACCGGCCGGAGGATTTCGGTCTGCTGGCTGCCACGTTTCTGGGCCAGCCGCTGAGCGGCGCGGTGCGGGCCGTGGACATCGAGCAGTATTGAGGTGGGCCATGGCGGAACGCGTACAGGTGGCGGTGAAGAGCCGCAGCCGCTTCGGCGGGCAGGAGGATGTGCTGTCCTTCCGGGGACAGGGCGTATTGACAAAAACAGCGGAGGGATGGCATCTGCGGTACGAGGCGGCCAACGAGGTCGACGGCAGCGCCATCGTCTCCGAGATCCGGCTGGAGACGGCCACCCGCCGTGCGGTGGTCATCAACGAGGCGGACAGCGGCGGCTATGGCCTGCTGCTGGACCCCAAGACGCCCACCGCCACCCGCATTGACGGCGGCGACGGCGGCGCCCTGATGCTGAACGTCGCCACCAAGGAGGTGGCGTGGCAGCTGTCCCGCCGCGGACATGGCTTTATCACATTGGCGTATACATTGCTCCTCGGCGTGCAGCCCCTGTCGGCGCTGCAGGTGGAGCTGACTTTAACGAAAGAGGAGAACTGACGATGAATATGATCCAGAGCGCCAAAGATCAGGTGCTGCAGCTGACTGTGGCGGCCTATGAAAAGGCTGCGGCCGCCGGTGTTTTACCCGCCAGCATTACCGTGACCCCGGCGGTGGAGATCCCCAAGGACACCGCCAACGGCGACTATACCACCACCTTCTGTCTGGCGGCGGCCAAGGCCATGAAGATGAACCCCCGGCAGGTGGCGCAGATCCTCATCGACAATATGGCGCTGGAGGGCAGCTACTTCACCTCTGTGGAGCTGGCAGGCCCCGGCTTCCTGAACTTCCGGCTGGGCGGCAAGTGGTACGCCGACACCGTCTCCGGCATCGAGGCCGCCGGTGCGCGCTACGGCGAGAACGATATGCTGGCGGGGAAGAAGTACATGGTGGAATTCGTGTCCGCCAACCCCACCGGCCCCATGCACATGGGCAACGCCCGCGGCGGCGTGCTGGGCGATACGCTGGCCAGCGTGCTGCAAAAGTCCGGCGCCGACGTGACCCGCGAGTTCTACGTCAACGACGCCGGCAACCAGATCGAGAAATTCGCCAAGAGTCTGGAGGCGCGCTACCTCCAGATCATCAAGGGCGAGGACGCGGTGGAGTTCCCGGAGGACGGCTACCACGGCGACGATATCCGCGAGCTGGCGCAGGCCTTCTACGAGCAGGAGGGCGACAAGTACCTGAACTGCGAGGAGCAGGTGCGCCACGACGCGCTGGCCCAGTTCGGCCTGAGCCGCAACATCCCCAAGATGAAGACCGATCTGGCCCGCTACGGCATCCAGTACGACCAGTGGTTCTTTGAGTCCACCCTCCACGAGAGCGGCTATGTGGCGGACTCCGTGCAGCTGCTCACCGACCGGGGCTGGACGTATGAGAAGGACGGCGCTCTGTGGCTGAAGACCTCCGACATTCTGGCGGAGAAGCTCCGTGCCGCCGGTAAGTCCGACGAGGACATCGAGAAGCTGGCGCTGAAGGACGACGTGCTCCGCCGCGCCAACGGATTCTACACCTACTTTGCCGCCGATATCGCCTACCACCGGAACAAATTCGCCGTCCGCGGCTTTGACAAGGTGGTGAACATCTGGGGCGCCGACCACCACGGCCATGTGGCCCGCCTGAAGGGCGCCATGGACGCGCTGGGTCTGGACGGCGAGCACCGGCTGGACATCGTGCTGATGCAGCTGGTGAAGCTGGTGCGGGACGGCGAGGTGGTGCGTATGTCCAAGCGTACCGGCAAGGCCATCAGCCTCACCGATCTGCTGGACGAGATCCCCGTGGACGCCTGCCGTTGGTTCTTCAATGCCAAGCCCGACACCCAGATGGAGTTCGATCTGGGCCTGGCCGTCCGGGAGGACAGCGAGAACCCGGTGTACTATGTGCAGTACGCCTATGCCCGCATCTGCACGCTGCTCAAGGCGCTGGCGGCGGAGGGCTTCGACGTACCCGCCGCGGCGCAGGCCGATCTGGCGCTGCTTACCGCCGACGAGGAGAAGGCGCTCATTAAGCAGCTGGCCCAGTACCCGGTGGTGGTGCGTCTGGCTGCCCGGGACTACGACCCCAGCTTCATCAACCGCTACCTGTCGGAGTTGGCCGCCGCGTTCCACAAGTTCTACAACGCCTGCCGCATCAAGGGCGAGGAGAAGGACGTGCTGCTGGCCCGTCTGAAGCTGGCGGACACTGCCCGGGCCGTGCTGAAAAACGGCATGACCCTCATCGGCTGCTCCGCGCCGGAGAAAATGTGACCATACGCAAAAAGCGCACCTGCGGGTGCGCTTTTTTCATGTGCCGAAGAACAGCCGCACGCTCCACGCTGCCGCCATAAACCCCGCCAGATCAGCGGTCAGCGCCGCCGGAACGGTGTAGCGGGTGCGGCGGATGCCCGCCGCGCCGAAGTACACGGCGATGGTGTAGAAGGTGGTCTCCGTGCAGCCCAGCATCACCGCCGCGCACCGCCCGATGTAGCTGTCGGGGCCGTGGGCGGCCATCAGCTCGCTGCCCACCGCCAGCGCCCCGGAGCCGGACACCGGCCGCACCAGCAGCAGCGCCGCCGTCTCCGGCGGGATGCCCAGCCGTTCCAGTACAGGCGTCAGCAGCCGCGTCAGAAGCGTCAGCGCGCCGGAGGCGCGGAGCATATACACCGCCGTCAACAGGGCGATGAGGGACGGGGCGATCCGCGCCAGCACCAGCAGCCCCTCGGAGGCGCCGGCGGTGAGGGCGTCGTACACATCTATGCGCTTTCGCAGCGCCCACAGCGCCGTGCCTGCCAGCAGGAGGGGGATGAGAAGGGAGGCAATATCCACGCTACGCCCTCCAGAGTTGCTGCAAAAGCCGGGCGGCCAGCAGCCCCGCCGTCACCGACAGCACCGATGACAGCCACACCGCCGGGAGGATATCCAGCGGCGCGGTACACCCGTGGGCGCTGCGGATGGCGGCTACGGTGGTAGGCAGAAGCTGGATAGAGGCGGTGTTCAGTACCACCAGACGGCATAACTCGTCGCTGGCGGCGCCGCCGCAGCCCGCCGCCATCCGCTGTGCCGCCCGGATGCCCAGCGGTGTGGCGGCGTTGCCCAGCCCCAGCAGGTTGGCGGACACGTTGGCTGATACCGCCGCCAGCGTATCCGGGTCCCGGCTGGCCTGGGGCAGAATGCGCCGCAGCAGGGGGCGGAACAGCCGGGCCAGTCCCTCCGTCATGCCGCCCCGCTCCATGACCGTCATAACTCCCGACCATAGGCACAGCGCGCCCGCCATGGACAGCGTCAGCTCCACAGCGGCGGAGGCGCCCTCCATGGCGGCCGCCGTCACGTCGCCCAGCGTACCGCAGGCGGCGCCGCACACCAGCGACGCCGCGACCATCAGTGTCCATGTAACGCTCATCGCCATGCGCTCACCTCCGTTTTGGGAGAGCATATGCGGCGGTGCTGTACATTATTTGCGGAATCATAACGATTTTTGACGAACGGTAGTTGACAGGGTTGGCAAAATATGCCATACTGGATACGCAATGTAGAGGTGTGTTTGTAAAAACTACATAGGGGGGATACCACAGTGAAAGCGACAGGGATCGTCAGACGTGTGGACGAGCTGGGCCGTATCGTGCTGCCCATTGAGCTGCGCCGAACGCTGGATATCGTGGAGAAGGATGCGCTGGAGATTTACGTTGAGGGGTCTGCCGTTATCTTGAAAAAGTATCGGCCCAGCTGCATTTTCTGCGACAGCGGCAAGGACGTGACGGTGTTCCGCGGGAAGAATATCTGTGCGAAGTGCTTGAGGGAGCTTCGGGCGGATATCTGATACCGGAAACGTTACCGGTGTCATTTTGCCGGGATGTTTTTGCGGAGATCCACACCAAAAGCGGACAAAAGGGTCTGCACGGCATATGCCGTGCAGACCCTTTTGCTGTTTCCTTATTGTACGCGGTGCGATGCGGTCAGCGCCGCAGCGCCGCGTCGTACAGCTCGTTGCGGCTCAGGCCGGTGTCGTCGGCCACCTGCCGGACGGCGTCCTTCATCCGCACGCCGTCCGCCCGCAGCCGCAGCACCCGCTCCACACCCTCCTCCAGCGTCAGCTGGGTCTGGGACTGCCGCTCCCGGCCTGCCACCACCAGCACATATTCCCCCCGGGGCTCGTTGGCGGCGTAGTAGGCGGCGGCCTGCGCCAGTGTGGTGCGGACGGTGTCCTCGTGGAGCTTGGTCAGCTCCCGGCACAGGGCGACGGGACGGTCGCCCAGCGCCTCCGCCATGTCCGTCAGTGTGGTGCGCAGACGGTGGGGGGCCTCATGGAACACCATGGTTCGCGTCTCGCCGGTCAGCTCCTCCAGCGCGGCGCGGCGCTCGCTCTTGCCGGCGGGCAGGAAGCCCTCGAAGGTGAACCGCCGGGTGTCCAGACCCGATACGGCCAGTGCGGCGATGGCGGCGCAGCAGCCGGGTATGGCCTGCACCGTCACGCCGTTTTCGGCGCACAGCGCCACCAGCTCCTGTCCGGGATCGCTGATGGCGGGCGTACCGGCGTCCGTTACCAGCGCGCAGGTCTCGCCTGCCAGCAGCCGGGTCAGGATGGCCTGTCCTGCCGCCGCCCGGTTGTGCTCGTGATAGCTGACCAGCGGCTTTTTGATGTCGAAGTGATTCAGCAGCTTGACGGACACGCGGGTGTCCTCGGCGGCGATAAAGTCCGCCTCCGCCAGTGTCTCCACGGCACGGGGGGAGAAGTCCCCCAGATTGCCGATGGGCGTGGCGACCAGATACAGCATACCAGCCATTGTATTACCCCTTATCTCTGAAATAGATGCGCCGCAGCTCCTCCGTCTCCGTGCCGTCGGCGTTTTGCAGCAGCAGCGGCGGCTGCACCGTCAGACCGGTGCGGCCATCCTTCCGGCAGCCCAGCAGCACCAGCGACGGCGCGGATGTGCCGTTTTTCTGGACGAAGCGCAGCGCTTTCGGCTCCAGCCTGTATCGGCGCAGCGTCTCCATCAGCTCCGCCAGCCGCTCCGGGCGGTAGACGAGGCAGAAATGGCCGCCGCTGCGCAGCAGAAAGGACGCGGCGGCGCAGAGCTGCTCCATGGTGCAGGTCAGCTCCGAGCGTGCTGCGCCCCGGCTGCCCGCCGCCGTCCTTCCGCCGCCGGCGGGGAAGTAGGGCGGGTTGGACACGACCAGATCGAAGCTGCCCGCCGCCGGAAGCTGAGAGCGCTCCCGCAGGTCGCAGGGCAGCGTCACCAGCCGGTCGGTCAGGCCGTTGGCCGCCGCCGTCCGCGCCGCCAGCCCACAGGCGTCCGGGGACAGCTCCAGCCCGGTGACGGTGAGCGTGGGCTCCCGCGCCAGCAGCAAAAGACCCAGCAGCCCGGTACCGGCCCCCAGATCGCAGACCCGCCAGCCCTGCCGCAGCGGGGGAAAGCTGCCCAGCAGGAAGGAGTCGGTGGAGGGCATGAAGGCGCTGTCGTCAAAGCAGAACGTCCAGCCGCCGTCCCACAGGGTATCCCATCGCTCCATATGCCGCCCTCCTGCATAGATACTGGGGCTATTGTAATATAAAAAGCCCGCCGCCGCAACAGAAAAAGTGACCGGCCAGAAGGCCGGTCACTTTGCCGCGCGTATGTAAGATTACTCAGCGGGGCTGATAGCGCCGTTGGGGCAGGTATCGCTGCAAGAACCGCAGTCCAGGCAGGCACCGGCGTCGATCACGTAACGATCATCACCCTGGGAAATAGCACCCACGGGGCAAGCATCTGCGCAAGCGCCGCAGCTGACGCAAGCGGAACCGATCTGATAAGCCATAGTAGCACCTCCATAAAGATTTGTAAGCTTATTCTATCATGAAAATCTAAAAATGCAAGAGCATTTTCCGCCGGATGAAAAACTGGCAATTCCGGCGGTATCTGGATTTTCCGCAGGGAGGGGGTCATTGCCCGGTGCAGACCATGTACAGCAGGGCAGCGGCCTCCCGCGCCCAGTAGCCGGGGGCGAGGAACCACGGGCTGGCGCAGCCCGCGGCATAGGGCGTCAGCCCCGCCCGCTCCGCCCAGATGGCGGCGCGAAGCTGGTGGAAGTTGTCCGAGGCGATGGCCACCTGTGTGGGAAGCCCCTCCTCCTCGATGATGCGGGCGGCGAAGGTCAGGTTCTCCTCGGTGGAGGTGGAGCGCGCCTCCACATAGATGCGCGCCGGGGCGATGCCCATCTCCACCAGCGTGTTTCGGATGCAGGCGGCCTCGGAGATCGTCTCCCGGTCATTCTGCCCGCCGGAGGCGATACAGACCGCCTCCGGGTGGGCGGTCAGGTAGTCGTAGGCGGCGTCGATGCGGTTTTGCAGCATCAGGCTGGGGTGTCCGTCCGGATACACCTGACAGCCCAGCACCACCACGGTGCAGGGCGTATCGCCCGTGGGTCGGTGCCCGGCGCTCTGCGCCATTTTGCCCAGCGTCACCAGCACCGCCGTAAGGCAGACCGCCGCCGCGCAGGCGATGACCCGCCGCAGCCATTTGGGGCGCAGCAGACGCCGGAAAAAGTCCGGCCACAGCAAAACAGCCGCCGCGCCCGTCAGCACCGCCGCCGGCCAGAGCATACCGAAATGAAGGATCCCGGCGCACAGCGGCAGCAGGAAGAACAGTGCCAGCGCGAGGCACAGTGCGGCGGCGGCACGGGAAAGAGCGCGCTTCACGTCAGCTCTCCCGGATGTGGCTGGCAATGCGCTGCATGATCATGTCCAGCGCCACCAGATTGTGGCCGCCCTCCAGCACGATGATGTCCGCAAATTTCCGGGTGGGCTCCACGAATTGCTCGTGCATGGGCTTCACCGTGGTGAGATACTGATTCACCACCGACTCCAGCGAGCGGCCCCGCTCCTCCACATCCCGCAGGGCACGGCGCAGGATGCGCACATCGGCGTCGGTCTCCACGAAGATCTTGATGTCCAGCAGATCCCGCAGCGCCTTGTTCTGAAAAATGAGGATGCCCTCCACGATCACCACCTTGGTGGGGCGTACCTCCACCGTCTCGTCGGTGCGGTTGTGGATGGAGTAGTCGTACACGGGGCAGTGGATGGTCTCGCCGCGCTTCAGTGCCTTCAGATCGGCGATCATCAGATCGGTGTCGAAGGCGTCGGGGTGGTCGTAGTTCTGCTGGCACCGCTCCGCAAAGGGGCGATCCTGCCGCTTGTAGTAGTTGTCGTGATGTACCACGCTGATGTCGCTGCCGAACCGGGCGGCCAGATGCTCGGTGAGAGTGGTCTTGCCGCTGCCGGTGCCGCCGGCGATGCCGATAAAAATGGTGTTCATAGCCCGCGTCCTCCCAAATGCTTTGCCCATTATTATAGGAAATATGAGGGAGAAAAGCAAGCGGTGCGGCGTTTGCTTGTAAAAAAAGAATGAATTTCGCCGTTAGGCGGTTGACGCGGGACGGGAAAGTGGATATTATGTAAAATAGATTTTTCCCCGGAGGTTTTTCACATGAGCTTGATCAAGTGCAGACGATGCGGAGAGATGTTCTCCGATAGCTATAAGACCTGTCCCTTCTGCGAGGAGGACGACGCCTATTACAGCGGCCGCGTGAAGAAGCGCCGCAGCCGCCGGGAGGATACGTCCCGCCGCCGGGCGCCCAGCATCCTCGGCCCCGTGATGGTGTTGGTGCTGGCCCTGCTGGTGCTGCTGGTGGTGTGGCTGGTGTTTGGAGACCAGATCAAGGACGCCATCGGCGGGGAGAAGCCGCCGGTGGAGGATGTGACCCCCGCGCCGGATCCCGATACCCCCGACCCGGCAGAGCCGAAGAACGTCATCACCCTGAACCGCGCCGTGCTGGTGCTGACCGTAGGGGATAGGGAGACGCTGAAGGTCAACGAGGAGACGGAGGAGACCTGCGCGTGGAGCAGCAGTGATCCCACCGTGGCCACCGTCAGCGACAGCGGCGAGGTCACGGCTGTCGCCGCCGGCAATGCGGTCATCACCGCCAAGGTGGGCGATGCGGAGGCGGCGTGCAGCCTGACGGTAAAGGCCGCCGAGGACGGCACGAAGCCTACGGATACCACGAAGCCTACGGATACCAATAAGCCTACGGACACCAACAAGCCCACAGATACCCAGAAGGTGGATGTGAGCAAGCTGGTCATCACAGCCACCTCCGAGGGCGGCTATGTCGGTGAGCTGGCCGCCACCTCCGAGACGGGCGTGTTTGAGATGAGCGCCAAGAAGGGCGAGGTCTGGAAGCTGGGCGTCAAGGGAACCACCGCCGCCGTCACATGGAGCATTGACGGTGACAGCAGCGGCGTATGCACGCTGGACGGCGACAAGCTCACCGTCACCGGCACCACCAGCGGACGGTATGCCACCGTTGTCGGCTCGGTGGGAGGCGGAACGGTGAAGGCCATCATCCGCATCCGCTGAATGTAAAGGACTGCAAGGGACGGGTCGCAAGGGCGGCCCGTCCCTTTTGCCTGCGGCGCAAAAGCCGCAAAAAAGCACTACCAAATCAGCGCGGAGTGTGATACAATATATTGTATATTGGCCGTACTGCCGGAAAAGGAGGGAGCCGCCGTGAAGCGTACCCTGAAAAAGTGCATCCTGCTGCTGATGGCGTGGGCGGCTGCCGCCCTGCTGACCGGCTGCAACTTCTTTGACGCCTCGGTGGAGCAGCTGTTCACCCTGCCCCGCATGGCGCCGGAATATACCGGCCTGTCCCAGCAGCTGGACAGCCTGATCGCCCAGGGCTACGAATACGCGTCGCCCTCCGGCGGACGGAACATCCAGTCCGTGCAGATGCTGGATCTGGAGGATGATGGCCGGCAGGAGGCCTTGGTGTTCATGCGCCGCAGCGCCGATGAAAAGCCGCTGAAGATCATGGTGTTCCGACTGGACGAGGACGAGGGCTACCGCCTGTTCTGTACCATCGAGAGCAGCGGCACCGCCGTGGACAGCGTATACTATCAGGATCTGAACGGCGATGGCCGCCGGGAGCTGATCGTGGGCTGGCGCATCAGCGCCGATGTCCAGACGCTGGCGGCCTACACCATCGAGCCGGAGCCGGTAGCGCTTATGTCCTGCGGTTACAGCCGCTTCACCATTCAGGATCTGAACGGCGACGGCGTCCCCAGCCTGCTGGTGCTGCGCACCGACGGCGAGATGGGGCCTGTGGCGGAGTTCTACGGCTGGCAGGGCGAGCAGATGGGCGTGTCCTACCGCTGCCGCCTGTCCAGCACCATGACGGCGCTGAACCGGGGCAGTGTGGTCACCGGCATGGTGGCCAAGGATACCCCTGCCGTCTTTATCACCGGCGTGGACACCACCAATATGGCGGTCACGGATATCCTCATCTACCGGCAGGAGACCGGTCTTGTCAACGTGGCCATGGACCGGAACAGCGGCGTTTCCACTGCCGTCTATCCCTATCGCCAGCTGTCGCCGCAGGATATCGACGGCGACGGCATCATCGAGCTGCCCTGCCCGCTGGGAGATACGCCCGCGGAGCAGACGGACGGTCTCGTCTCGTGGATGCGCTGGAAGACGGATGGCCGCTTTGAACAGACCGCCAAGACCTACCACAGTCAGTCCGGCGGCTGGTATCTCACCATCCCCACCAGTTGGTGGACGTGGGATGTGACAGCCGTTACCGGCGGCATGATCAACGAGAACCAGATGACCCTGCACATCAACGGCGACGCCGTTTTGACCATTTACACAATCACCGGGGAAAACCGGGACAGCCGAAGCCGCATCGGCAGCCGTATCGTCCTCCGCCGCCAGACCGCCACGGTCTACGCCGGCGAGGTCTACGAGATCGCCACCTACTACGGGATGGACGAGGATCTGCTGCGCCGGAGCTTCCGTCTCATCCTCCCCGCGTGGAACAATTCCTGATCGAACGAAAGGAGCAGGCTATGAAAAAAGTCTTGGTCTTGGAGGACGAATCCAGCATCCGCAGCTTTATCGTCATCAATCTCCGCCGCGCCGGCTACGAGGTGGTGGAGGCGGAGACAGGTGAGGAGGCGCTGGAGAAGCTGAAGGAGCATACGGACGTCCGTGTAGCACTGCTGGACATCATGCTCCCCGGCATCGACGGCTTTGAGGTCTGCCGCCGCATCCGCGCCACCAACGCCACCATCGGCATCATCATGCTCACCGCCCGCTCTCAGGAGATGGACAAGGTCACCGGCCTCATGACCGGCGCCGACGACTATGTTACCAAGCCATTTTCTCCTGCGGAGCTCACCGCCCGCGTAGACGCCCTCATGCGCCGCTCCGGCGGCGCCGCCGTGGATGCCGGTGAGATCGAGCAGCCGCCCTTCCTCCTCAACACCCGCAACCGCACCCTGGAGAAGAACGGCCAGCGCATCAAGCTCACGCAGGTGGAGTATTCCATCATGAAAATGTTCATGGAGAACCCCGGCAAGGCCCTCTCCCGCGAGGAGATCCTCGACCTCGTCTGGGGTCACGACTACTTCGGCGAGCTCAAGATCGTCGACGTCAATATCCGCCGCCTGCGGCTCAAGATCGAGGACAACGCCACGAATCCCACCTATATCACCACGGTCTGGGGTTATGGCTACAAGTGGGGCTTCTGACAGCGGATCTTTTTCGCTGATACGTCGTTGCGAAGCCTTGCTGTACACAAAGTACAGCAGCAGCTTCGCGCCTCGTCTCAGCAAAAAATCTCACGCTGTCACGGATGGCCGCGCCTCGTCCTGACGAAAAATCTCATTCTGTCACGGATGGCCGTGCCTCGTCCTGACGGAAAAGCTCGTGCTGTTCGCGCCGCACCATGACACACAAGAAAGGAGTTGAGGAATATGCCCGCCAAGCTGCCCAAGGTAAAGGGTCTGCGCCGCCGTTGGCTGGCAGGGAGTATCGTCCCCGTGGCCGCCATACTGCTGCTGGTGGGCGTCCTCATCTCCGTGGGCTTCGCTGGCAACTACTACAACAGCGCCCGCTCCACCCTGCGGGCCAAGGCGTCCTCCGGCGCGGACTACTTCAACACCTATGTCATGACCGACTACAAGGAGTATTACCGCAGTGCCACGCTGTACGCCGCCACCTTTGACGACAGCGACCGCATCGAGCTGCAATTCCTCAACAGTGTCGGACGGGTGGAGGTCACCACCCGCGGTCTGACGGCGGGCACCTATCCCGGCACGCCGGAGATCGCCCGGGCCGTGGAGAGCGGTACGGTGCAGGATTTTGTAGGCCGGGACGAGGCCACCGGCGAGCGGATCATCGCCGCCTCCAGCCTGCTGAAGTACAACGGGCAGGTGGTGGGCGTCATGCGCTACGTCACCGGCATCGGCGAGCTGGATCGTCAGGTGTCTCTGACGGTGCTGGTGGTCTGCGGCGTGATGGCCGCCGTCATCTGTCTGATCTTCCTGTCCAGCTCCATCTTCATCAGCAACGTGGTGGCGCCGGTGTCGGCGGTGTCGGAGGCGGCCAAGCGCATCTCCGGCGGCAGCTATGGCATCCAGATCCCCAATAAATACACGGACGAGATGGGCGTGCTGGTGGACAATATCAACGATATGTCCCTGAAAATCAGCCAGAGCGAGAAAATGGAGTCAGAATTTATCTCCTCCGTGTCCCACGAGCTGCGGACACCGCTGACGGCCATCAACGGCTGGGGCGAGACGCTGCTGGAGGACGAGTCCTGCGACGTCCAGCAGCTGCGCCGGGGCGTGCAGATCATCCTCAAGGAGTCCCGCCGCCTGACCAACATGGTGGAGGAGCTGCTGGACTTCTCCAAGATGACCGACGGCCGCTTTACCTTGCAGGTGGAGGATACCGACCTGCAGGCGGAGCTGGAGGACGCGGTCTACACCTACCGGGAGCTGTTCCGGCAGGACGGCATCTCGCTGGAGTACACCAGCGACAAGGCGCTGTACGAGGAGCCGATCACCGGCGACCCGGAGCGGCTGAAGCAGGTGTTCTGCAACGTGCTGGACAACGCCGCCAAGCATGGCGGCTCCGGCAAACGCATCGTCGTCCGCCTGACGCAGGAGAACGAGGCCTATGTCATCACCATCCGGGACTTCGGCCCCGGTATCCCGGCGGCGGAGCTGCCCTATGTGAAGCAGAAATTCTACAAGGGCTCCTCCCGGGCGCGGGGCAGCGGCATCGGGCTGGCGGTCTGTGATGAGATCGTCAATCTCCACGGCGGCCGGTTCGACATCGGCAACGCCGAGGGTGGCGGCACGGTGGTCACCATCCGCCTGCCACTGAAGCGGGAGACGGAAAAAGAACTGTAAATAATCGAACAACTGTTGCATTTTTCGGCAAGCTGTGATATGCTTGCCTTCAGAAAGGATCACACAGGCATATGGAAAAGAAACAGGGCACCTTCCGCACCACCATTGGCGGACAGGCGCTGATCGAAGGTATTCTCATGCGCGGCCCGGAGAAGGACGCCATCGTGGTCCGCTCTCCGGAGGGACTGGTCACCAAGGTGACGGAGCGGAAGTTCATCAAGGACCGGTATCCCATTCTGGGCATCCCCATCCTCCGCGGCGCCGTGACGTTCATCAGCTCCATGATCACCGGCGTGAAGGCACTGATGTTCTCGGCGGATTATTTCCCTGATGACGAGGATGCAAAGCCCGGCAAATTTGACCAGTGGCTGGAAAAGCACATCCCGGCGGAAAAGCTGCAATCGCTGATCGTGGCATTTTCCGTCATCCTCAGTCTGGGACTGACGCTGGCGCTGTTCATGCTGCTGCCCACGTTTATCGCAGGGCTGTTCCACGCACAGAGCGCCGCTGTCCACAACATCATCGAGGGCGTGGTGAAGGTGCTGATTTTTCTGACCTACCTCATCCTCTGCTCCAAGCAGAAGGACGTGCACCGGGTGTTCTGCTACCACGGCGCGGAGCATAAGACCATCTTCTGCTATGAGGCGGGGCTGCCCCTGACGGTGGAGAACGTCCGCCCCCAGCCCAAGCACCATCCCCGCTGCGGCACCAGCTTCCTGTTCGTGGTCATCATCGTGTCGATCCTGGTGTCCAGCATCGTGTTTCCCTACATCGACTGGCAGAACATCTGGGTGCGCATCGGCGTCAAGCTGCTGCTGCTCATCCCCGTGGTGGGCGTGACCTATGAGTTCAACCGCTTCGTGGGCGCCCACGACAATGTGGTGACCCGCATCCTCTCCGCGCCCGGTATGTGGATGCAGAACTTCACCACCAACGAGCCGGACGACTCCATGATCGAGGTGGCCATTGAGGCGATGAAGCTGGTGATCCCTGCCGAAAAGGGGAAAGATCAGTGGTAAAAAGGAAATACGAGACGTATTATGGCGATCACATATAACAATTTGTATTTAGATATCCGCCAGCAGCTCCATAAGGCGGGGCTGCCCGCCGCCACATTGGAGGCGCGGGAGCTGGTGTGCTGCGCCGCCGGTAAGAGCCGGGAGGAGCTGAGCCGGGACAGCCGACTCTATGTTCCCGACACGGTGGAGCGGCAGACCCGTGCACTGGTGGAGCGCCATCTGGCCGGCGAGCCGGTGGCGTATTTGATCGGCGAGTGGGAGTTCTACGGCCTGCCGCTGGACATCTCGGAGCGGGTGCTCATCCCCCGTCCGGACACGGAGGTGCTGGCCGCCGCCGTCATCGAGGGCCTGCGGGAGGCGGAGGGCCCCCGCGTGCTGGATCTGTGCGCCGGTTCCGGCTGCATCGGCCTTGCCGTGGCGAAGCACGTCCCCGGCAGCCATGTGGTGCTGGGCGAGCTGGACGAGGGGGCGCTGCGCGTCTGCCGTCAGAACATCCGCCGCACCGGACTGTCCGGCCAGGTGGTGTCCATGCAGCTCAATGCGCTGGAGAAGGCGCCTGCCCGGCTGGGGGAGTTTGACTGCATCGTGTCCAATCCGCCCTACATCCCCGACGGCGACATAGCGGGGCTGGACGCCTCGGTACGGGACTACGAGCCGCACTTGGCGCTGAAGGGCGGCGTGGACGGACTGGATTTCTACCGCGCCATCTGCGCGCATTGGCGGGAGGCGCTGCGTCCCGGCGGGCGGCTCTACTTTGAGGTGGGCATCGGCCAGGCCGACGACGTGCTGCGGATCATGCGCTCTGTAGGCTTCGGCGACATCGAGGTGATTCCCGACCTCAACGACATCCCTCGGGTAGTCTGGGGTATTCTGCACACGGAGATCTGAACTGTCCTGATTTCGGGACAGCGATTCCCATAATATCAAGGTATCACAACGGAGGAGGACGGAACAATGGCAGCGAAGAAAGAACCTGCGGTCCAGAGCGCGGCGGTATCCGACAAGAAAAAGGCGCTGGAGACAGCCATGCAGCAGATCGAGAAGATGTACGGCAAGGGCTCCATCATGCGCTACGGCGCGGAGAGCACGATGAACGTGGAGGCGATCCCCACCGGCTCCCTGTCGCTGGATCTGGCGCTGGGCATCGGTGGACTGCCCCGGGGCCGTATCGTGGAGATCTACGGGCCGGAGTCCTCCGGTAAGACCACGCTGGCACTCCATGTGCTGGCGGAGGCTCAGAAGATGGGCGGTGAGGTGGCGTTTGTGGACGCAGAGCACGCGCTGGATCCCACCTACGCCAAGGCGCTGGGCGTCAATGTGGAGGATATGCTCATCTCCCAGCCCGACACCGGCGAGCAGGCGCTGGAGATCACCGAGGCGCTGGTGCGCTCCGGCGCTATCGACGTGGTGGTGGTGGACTCCGTGGCGGCGCTGGTGCCCCGCGCCGAGATCGAGGGCGAGATGGGCGACAGCTTTGTGGGCCTTCACGCCCGCCTGATGAGTCAGGCGCTGCGTAAGCTCACCGGCGTCATCAATAAGACCAATTCCATTGTCATCTTCATCAACCAGCTCCGCGAGAAGGTGGGCGTCATGTACGGCAACCCCGAGGTCACCACCGGCGGCCGGGCGCTGAAGTTCTACGCCTCCGTCCGCATCGACGTGCGCCGCATCGAGACGCTGAAGTCCGGCGGCGAGGTCACCGGCAACCGCACCCGCGCCAAGGTGGTGAAGAACAAGGTAGCGCCTCCCTTCCGTGAGGCGGAGTTCGATATCATGTACGGCGAGGGCATCAGCAAGCTGGGCGACCTGCTGGATCTGGCGGTGAAGCTGGATCTGGTGCAGAAGAGCGGCTCGTGGTTCAACATGGGCGAGATCCGTCTGGGACAGGGCCGGGATGCCGCCAAGCAGTATTTCCGCGACCATCCCGAGGAGGCGGACAAGCTGGAGGCGGCCGTTCGGGAGAACTTCCATAAGCTGATGGGTGCACAGTCCCGCACCGCCGCCAAGGCGGCGGGCCGCGCGGTGGACGTGTCCGCCGACGACTTCGACGACGCAGACTGATGCGCATTGAACGACTGGAAAATTCCAAACGTAAGCAGGAGCGCGTGCTGGTGCATCTGGAGGATGGCAACATCCTCCGGATCACCGGCGCGGAGCTTCTGCAATTTGGCTTATATCAGGGCCTCGACCTGACGCAGGAAACGCTGGCGGCGCTGGAGGCGGCGGCTCGCCGCAGCGACACCAAGCGCCGGGGCGCCAATATGGCCGCCGGTCGGATGCTCTCCAAAAAGGAGCTGACCAGCCGCCTGACGAAGAAGGGCGCCGCGCCGGAGGACGCCGCCGACACGGCGGACTGGCTGGAGGAGCTGGGGGCGGTGGATGATGCCGCCTATGCCGGCGTTATTGCCCGGCACTACGGCGGCATGGGCTACGGCGCCGCCCGCGTCCGGCAGGAGCTGCACCGCCGGGGCGTACCCAAGGAGCTGTGGGACGAGGCGCTGGAGCAGCTGCCGCCGCCGGAGGAGGCCATCCGTAAATTCCTCCGCACCAAGCTGCGGGGACGCCCGCTGACCCCGGAGGACAGCCGCCGTCTGGCTGCCGCCCTCCAACGCCGGGGCTTTGGCTGGCAGGATATCCGCCCTGCCCTCAACGAGCTGGGGCAAGAGATCGATGAAACATGAGGTGACGAACGTGAAAGTATCCTTTATTTCCCTTGGCTGTGCCAAGAATCTGGTGAACACCGAGCAGATGATGGCGCTGTGCCGCGACGCCGGGTATACCCTGCTGGAGGGGCCTGCCGGGGCGGACGTGGTGGTCATCAACACCTGCGGCTTTATCGACAGCGCCAAGGAGGAGGCCATCGACACCATCCTCGCCGCGGCGCAGCTGAAGGCGGAGGGGCAGGTGCGGAAGATTCTGGTCACCGGCTGCCTCACCCAGCGCTACCAGCAGGAGATTTTGACGGAGCTGCCGGAGGTGGACGGCATCATGGGCACCGGCAGCTACGGCGAGATCGTGGCGGCGCTGGAGGAGCTGATGGGCGGCGGTCACCCCTGCCGCTTTGCCAGCATCCACGGCAAGATCGACGAGTTCGACCGGGTGCTGACCACTCCCAAGCACTACGCCTATCTGCGTATCGCCGAGGGCTGCGATAACCACTGCGCCTACTGCGTTATTCCGTCCCTCCGGGGGCGCTACCGCAGCCGCCGCATGGAGGATGTGCTGGCCGAGGCCAGGAAGCTGGCGGACGCCGGTGTGGAGGAGTGCATCGTCATCGCGCAGGACATCACCCGCTACGGCATCGACCTGTACGGCGAGCGCAAGCTCGCGGAGCTGCTGCGCGAGCTTTGCCGGATCGACGGGATCGTCTGGGTGCGCGTCCACTACCTCTATCCGGATGAGATGTCCGACGAGCTGATCGACGTGCTGGCGAGCGAGCCGAAGATCGTGAAGTATCTGGACATTCCCATCCAGCACATCAACGACGGAATTCTGAAAAAAATGAACCGCCGCGGCAACAGCAAATATCTCAGGGAGCTTCTCAGAAAGCTCCGCCAGCGCATTCCCGGTCTCGTCCTTCGCACAAGCCTGATCACGGGCCTTCCGGGCGAGGGTGAGAAGGAATTTGAAGAGCTTTGTGACTTCCTGCGCGAATTTCGCATGGAGCGCGTGGGCGCGTTCGTCTTCTCTCCGGAGGAGGGCACCCGCGCGGCAAAGAT
>ERZ870047.10-NODE-10-length-41104-cov-5.707802_pt1 | contig 41104 bp, 44 predicted proteins | sample MGYA00521268_ERZ870047 | MGnify/ENA primary metagenome ERZ870047 (study PRJEB32232, sample SAMN07284960) | human gut metagenome | biome: human-associated habitat; material: feces | host: Homo sapiens | place: Tanzania | collected 2014-01-26 ... | reverse complement strand
ATCTCACCCCGGCCCATGCTGATGGGTGCGCCGCACGATGCTTTGAGGGCGTCCAATGCGGGAGTATCTTTAAGGGTAGACCGCCTTTTCGTGCAGGTGGCGGCGGATTTCAGGTACTGCGCCTCTGCTTTTTCGGCCGTGAAGCTGTGTGCCGCCGTGGCAATTCTCGGTTTCCGTATGGCTGGTGTCACGCTTACAGATTCGGGTGTGGGTCTTTTCATCGCTGTTCTGCGTCCAAGCGCCCCAGTCGTGGTCCAGCGCATTGCCGGAGAAGAAGGTTGCCTCATCCGCCGTGCCCTCGGAGCTCAGACCGCAGACTGCGCAGGACTTGCTAAAGCTATCTTTCTTCCCCCAGTAGAACTGGGGGTTTATTTCCACGCCTGAAGGCGCCAAGCAAAAAGCAAGTCAAGGAGTTCTCCTTGACTTGCTTTTTTCGGGTAATTTCGCGCCGACGCCTGCGTTACGGCATCTGGATATTGGTCTTTTGCAGGGCCTTCCGCAGGGCGAGGCACAGCGGCGGGGCGATGATGATGGCCACCGCGCCGTTGAACAGGGACGCGGGGATCTTCAACACCAGCGCAGCGCCCGCAACGGAGGCCGTCAGGCCGCCCAGCAGCAGTCCGTCGTAGGCAAAGGACTTGAAGAAGTAGAGGATATAGTAGGCGAGGCAGCCCAGCGCGGCGGCAACGGTGCAGCGGCCGTATTTGGGCGTCACCCGATCCTTCATGGCAAGACCGGCCACCATACCCATGACCCCCTTGGTGATAAAGGTGATCCAGCATTCCGCCGCAAAGGCGGGGTTGGTCAGGTCATACAGGGCGGAGCCGAGACCGGAGGCCAGACCGCCCACAGGCCCCAGCAGCAGGCCGGAAAGGCAGCACATAATGTTGGCCAGCGTGAAAGAGGTGCGCCCGCCGATGGCGATGGGCATGGTGATACGCAGGTAGTTGCTGACAAATACAAGGGCGGTCATCATGCCCAGCGCGGTCAGCTTGTTGATGCTTTTCTGGTTAATGGGAAACACTTCCTTCTCCTAAGATGCCCCCATCATAGCAGCGAACTGGTATTATTGCAAATACCAGTTCGCAACAATTTAGTATATCCACATCGTTGCCCGCCAGCGTGGTCGCAAGCACGGGTTTGTTCTCTGTCCGTTCTTCCGGACACACGGGCGCGTATCCTGTTTACAGATCCGTAGGCATGGGATATAATGACGGCAGTTTCGGAAGAAAAACGTCGAGGCAGACGATACACCGGCGCAAAGCGTCGGCAGCAAATCAGACGCCTCTGCATGACATACACATTTACCGGGAGTAAGAGAGAAAGAATATGAACTACATCGTCTTAGATTTTGAGTGGAATCAGCCGCTGACCGAGCAGGACACCATCACAGACCCGTTCCCCTTCGACTCCGAGATCATTGAGATCGGCGCCGTAAAGCTGGATGAGAACTTTGCCGCGGTCGAGGAGTTCAAGACCCTCATCCGGCCGCAGTTCTACCCCCACATGAACGGCGCTGTCGTGCGGCTCACCAAAATACGGCCGCAGGAGCTGGAGAGCGCGCCGCTGTTTCCCCAGGCGTTTCAGACCTTCATCGACTGGTGCGGGGACGACTGCGCGCTTTGCTCGTGGGGGCCGGACGACATCCCCGTACTGCTGGACAATATGCTCCTGCACCACATCCCCACCGAGCCGTTTCCCTACTGCTATGATCTCCAGCGCATCTTTGCCCACGAGATCCTGCGGGAAAACCGCCAATGCTCGCTGGAGGACGCCGTCAAAATGCTGGGCCTTCCCGCCGACCGCGCCCACGATGCGCTGAACGACACCCGCAACACCGTGCGTATCTGCGACCGCATGGATCTGGCCGGCTGCATGGACGAGTACCGCACATCGCTTGCCGGCTACGGAGCGGACCGGATGAATGGGCTGATCTCCGGCCAGATCTTCCCCGATCTGGACGCTGCGCTGTCGGATACGCGGTTCAACCAAATGACCTGTCCCTACTGCGGTGAGCAGATCCCTCTGGAATTCTCCGCCACTAAAGGCAACACCACGCTGGGATACGGACGCTGCGCCGAGGGGGACGAGTTTCTGGCGCGGATACAGCACTACCGGCAGGAGGGGGACACCCGCAAGGTCAAGCGCGTGGTCTACGAGATGAGCGATGACCTGTGGGACACCTATACTGCCGCCACCTGAGCCACGCGGCATTCCCGCCTGTTTCAAGGCAGCAACAGAGACGCCCGGACTTTTGTCCGGGCGTCTCTGCTTGTATGGAAAGAAAAGTGATCGTATCTCGTATTATCGCACGCTCCGCAGCAGCTCGTTCAGCTCCTCCTTGGAGCGATAGCCCACCGTCTTGGCGACGGGCTGCCCGTCCTTGAACACCACCAGCATGGGGATGCTGGATACCTGAAAGCGCATGGCAAGCTCCATCTGCTCGTCCACATTGACCTTGCCCACCTTCAGGGCGCCGGCGTTCTCCTCGGCGATCTCATGCAGCACAGGGGCCAGCATCTTGCAGGGCCCGCACCAGTCGGCGTAGAAGTCCAGCAGGACGGGGGTATCGGCGTGCAGCACCTCATCGTTAAAATTCGCAGCAGTAATTCTCAGTTCAGCCATGGTAAAGGCTCCTTTCTTCTTCGGTCGTGTATCCGTAGTATGGTCAGTCCTCCCGGGACTTATAATAGAGCATACAGTGGCAGAAGCCCTCGAAGTTGGGGTCGGCCATCTGCTCCTTGAACTCCTGACACATACACTTGGTAGCCTCGGTACGCTCCAGGCGGCAGGGGCAGTATCCGCCGGTACGCTTCAGACCCTCGCGGATGGTGTTGACGACCTCCTGATCGGGATTGAGCTTGATCTTCACTTCCGTCACCTCTTTGTCCTTTGTGGCTCTATCATAGCAGGCCGCGCCCCGCCGTTCTGTGACGAAGTCACATTTATAGAAAAAATCCGACGCTTTTTTGCGTCGGATCTTTTTTATACCATCTGACGCAGGCCGTCCTTGTCCCGCAGGGTGATGATGCCGCGCTTCAGCTCCACCAGTCCTTCCTCGGAGAAGGTCTTGAGCATCCGCGCCACCGCCTCCCGCGCCGAGCTGATGTGCTGGGCCAGCTGCTCGTGGGTCATGCGGATGGTGTCGGAGCCGGTGCGCGCCGCCTCGGAGAGGAGAAACTCCGCCAGCCGCCGGTCAAGTCCCTTGAACAGGATCTGCTGCATCGCCCACATCACATCGGAAAACCGCCGGGTCGCCAGCTCGTAGAGGAAGCAGCGCACCGAAAGATTTTGCTCGGTCAGCGCGGCGACAAGTCCGGCGGGGATGATGAGCACCTCCGTCTCCTGCTGGGCGGTCATCTGGGTATCAAAGGTGATCTGGCTGATGACGCAGGACGCCGACAGGACGCACAGCTCGCCGGGGTACAGCCGGAACAGCGTCACCTCCCGCCCCTCGTCGGAGAGGAGGTAGGTGCGTATCTCGCCGGACAGCACCAGCAGCAGCCCCAGACATTCGCTGCCGCCGTCGTGGATGAGAGCGCCCTTTTCATACCGGCGCACCATCGCGCTCCTCTGTACCGTGTCCCGCTCCTGCTCTGTCAGCAGCTGCCAGAAGGGCAGGCGGCTCACTGCCGCTTCCATGTCAGTGGCAGCCGTGATGGCCGCAGCCGTGGTCGCCGCAGGTGTGGCCGTCCTCGCCGTGGGCGTGGTCGTGGTGGTCGCAGTGAACGTTGGGGTCATAGCCCAGATTCCCCGTCAGCAGCGCCGCCACCGCCGCATCCGCTTCGCCGCTGACGCCGCCGTAGAGCTTGATACCCGCCTGTGCCAGCGCCATCTGTGCGCCGCCGCCGATGCCGCCGCAGATCAGGGTGTCCACGCCGCTCTGCGCCAGAAGGCCCGCCAGTGCGCCGTGGCCGCTGCCGTTGGTGTCCACCACCGCCTCACGCACGACCTTGCCGTCTTCCACCTCGTAGAGCTTGAACTGTGCCGTGTGGCCGAAGTGCTGGAAGATCTGTCCGTTTTCGTAGGTAACTGCAATTTTCATGATGGTTTTTCCTCTTTTACTTATAATATTTCTATTTATAATACTTCTGATTTTCCCCGTTTTTTCCTATACGGCGGACGCCGTCTTGCATTTTCCCCGTGTCCTGTGCTACAATTGCGCCAGCACCTGTCCGATGGGGCCGTCCACCGTGACGGCAGCGCCGAGGCCGCCGCCTGCGCCGCCCTTGTTGATGACCGCCAGCTTGTGTCCCCGGTAGTAGGTGACAAGCCCCGCCGCCGGATACACCACCAGCGACGTGCCGCCGATGAGCAGCACATCCGCCTGCCGGATATAGTGGATGGCCTTTATCATCACGTCCTCGTCCAGCGGCTCCTCATACAGTACCACGTCGGGCTTGATGATGCCGCCGCATTCGCAGCGGGGTACGCCGGTGCTCTCCGCGATGTGCTCCACGCCGTAGGACCTCCCGCAGCGGGTGCAGTAGTTCCGCAGCACGCTGCCGTGAAGCTCCAGCACCTCCCGGCTGCCCGCCTTCTGGTGGAGGCCGTCGATGTTCTGGGTGATGACCGCCTTCAGCCGCCCCTCCTGCTCCCACTGGGCCAGCTTCCGGTGGGCCGGATTGGGCTGGGCGTCCGGCGCCAGCATCTTGGTACGGTAGAAGTCGAAGAATTCCTCCGTGTGCCGTTCAAAAAAGGTGTGGCTCAGTATGGTCTCCGGCGGATAGCTGAACTTCTGGTGATACAACCCGTCCACACTGCGAAAGTCGGGGATGCCCGACTCCGTGGACACACCGGCGCCGCCGAAGAATACGATGTTGTCGGAGCCGTCGATCAATTCCTTCAGCCTGCGGATGTTCTCATCCATGAAAATCCCTCCATTCTGCCCACAAGGAGCCGTCTATGAATATTCAAATTTTTGGAAAGCCCAAATCCTTCGATACGAAGAAAGCGGAGCGCTGGTTCAAGGAGCGCCGCATCAAGTACCAGTATATCGACCTTGTCACCAAGGGCGTGTCCCCCGGCGAGTACCGCTCCATCCGCGCCGCCGTGGGCAGCTTTGACGCGCTGGTGGACAAGTCCTGCCGCGCCTACGAGGAGCAGTACATGGCCTGCATCACGCCGCAGGCGGCGGAGGAAAAGCTGCTGGACTATCCGGAGATCTTCGCCGCCCCCATCGTCCGCAACGGCCGTCAGGCCACCGTGGGCTACCGTCCCGATATCTGGCAGACCTGGGAATAACGTACCGTCCCGCACCGCCCGGTGCGGGATTTTTTTGTTCAGTCCGTGTAGCTGTGCTCCACCGTCACCACGGCGAAATAGGTGTCGTTCAGCTGCCGCACCAGCTGCCGGATCTCCTCCGCCGCCTGCTCCGGCGTCTTGCCGGAGGAAAAGGGCAGCACCGCGTCGAAGATCAGGTTGGTGTGGGTGGTACCCTGTACCATGCGGAAATCGTGGATGGTCATGTGGGGGTCCACCTGCTTCGCCACCTCGGCGATCTGCCGGCGCAGCGCCCCCACCGACGCATCGTCGGTGACGATGGGATCCATATGGATCACCGCCTGACAGTGCAGCTTCTCCGCCAGCTCCTTTTCGATGTTGTCGATGACGTCGTGCATCTCCATGATGTCCCCGTGGGCGGGCACCTCCGCGTGGAGGGAGATCATACACCGGCCCGGGCCGTAGTCATGTACCACCAGATCGTGGACGCCCTGCACGGTGTCGTGGGCCATCACGATGTCCCGTATCTCCTGCACCAGCTCCGGGTCGGGAGCCTGCCCCAGCAGGGGCGACAGCGTCTCCTTGGCCGCCTTGTAGGCGGAGAACAGGATGAACAGCGCCACCACAAGACCCACATAGCCGTCCACCGCCAGCCCCGACCATTTGCCGATGAGCATGGCCAGCAGCACCGCCGCCGTAGCCGCCGTATCGGAAAGGCTGTCCATGGCGGTGGCCTCCATGGCCGCGGACTTGATCCTCCGGCCGATGCGCCGGTTGTACAGCCACATATACAGCTTCACGCACACCGACGCCGCCAGAATGCCCAGCGCCAGCGCCGAGAACGCCACCTCCTCCGGGTGGAGGATCTTGTCAAAGGAGGACTTGGCCAGCTCCACGCCCATCAGCAGGATCAATCCCGCCACCACAAGGCCGGATATGTACTCGATCCGTCCGTGCCCGAAGGGGTGATCCGTGTCCGGCTTCCGCCCCGCCAGCCGGAAGCCCAGCAGCGTCACCGCCGAGGAGCCTGCGTCCGACAGGTTGTTGAAGGCGTCCGCCGTCACGGCGATGGAGCCGGAGAGCTGTCCGGCAAAGAATTTTCCCGCGAACAGTAGGATGTTCAGGGCGATGCCCACCACGCCGCACAGCGTACCGTAGGCCCGCCGCACCGCCGGGGACGTCACGTTTTCCCGGTCGGGGATCAGCCACCGGGCCAGCAGTTGTATCATATACCTCTTTCTCCTTTCGCGGCGTACCGCGCCTTACCGGGCCGTATCCCGGATGGTCAGCTTCATCTGGCAGCACAGGTCATCCAGATCCCGGTCGGTGGCGGCGTTGAGCCGCAGCCGCCCGCCGCAGTCTGCACAGATCAGCTCCACTGCGCCCCGGCGCACCGCCATGCTGTATTTGTGGCTGCCGCAGGTGCAGGAGATACCGTCTCGGGCGGCGATGTCCTTCAGCTCCGACAGCACCTCGTACATGATGACGTTGTCGGTGAAGGCCTCCTCGCCGCCGGCTTTCTCCTTCTCCACACGCAGAGCCAGCTCCTCCATGGCGCGGCGCACCTGCTGCTCCTCGCCGATATAGCAGCACAGCTCCTGCTTTTCCGGGCAGGCAAGGCCGATGCCCCGTCCGTGCAGCACCGCGTCGGCGCCGCACTCCGCCCGATGATGGCCGCCGCACACGCCGCAGGGTACCCAGAGCCGGAACTTCACGCCGTCCGTCTCCGCCTCCAGCGCCTCATGGCCGCATTCACATTCCATCCGCGCTGCGGCGGCGGACAGGGCGAACACACTGCGCTGGTGCAGCACCGCCTTGCCGCAGTGGGGACAGATATATCCAAAGCTGCGCATTTCCTCCATCGGTACACGCTCCTTCTCATGGTATGGTAAATAATGCCCATATAGTATACGCCGTTTCCGCCGCTTTTTCCAGAGGTTTTTCCCGCTTCCGCGGGGTTTTTTCCTCTTGCGCTTCCCGTCATCTTCCGTTATAATGCCGCCATATTCCATGGGAGGTGGTCGTTTTGCCCCGCAAGTCCTTCCCCGCCGCGCTGAAAGCGGCGTTTCCCCACACGGTGCCCATCCTCACTGGCTATCTGGCGGTGGGCCTTGCCTACGGCCTGCTGATGGCCTCCAAGGGCTACAATTTCCTGTGGTCAGGCTTTGTCAGCGCTTTCGCCTTCTGCGGCAGCATGCAGTATGTGGCCATCACCCTGCTGACCACGGCCTTCGATCCCCTCAGCGCCTTTTTCCTCAGCCTGATGGTCAACGCCCGGCACCTGTTCTTCTCGCTGGCGCTGCTGCCCAAATACCGCGCCCTGGGCGGGCTGCGGTACTTCCTGATCTACACCCTCAGCGACGAAAACTTCTCTCTCAGCTCCACGGTGGAGCCGCCGGAGGACGCCGACCCCACACTGTTCTACTTCGCCATGAGCCTTCTGACGTGGCTGTACTGGATCGTTTTCTCCATGCTGGGCGGCCTCATCGGCAGCCTCATCACCTTTGACATCACCGGCATCGACTTTGCCCTGACGGCGCTGTTCGTGGTGCTGTTCATTGAGCAGGTCATCAAGCGGGAGAACCGCCCCGCCGGCTTCATGGGCCTTGCCTGCTCCGTGGTGGGTCTGGCCATGTTTGGTGCGGACAGCATGGTCATCCCGGCCATGGTGCTGACGCTCATCGCACTTCTGCTGGGGAGGAAAACGCTATGCGCCTGAATTTCATCCAGTCCCTGATCATCGTCTGCATGGTGGCGCTGGCCACCCAGATCACCCGCTGGACGCCGTTTCTGGTGTTCTCCGGCGGTCGGAAGCTCCCCAAGGTGGTGGAAGATCTGGGCCGTCTGCTTCCCCCGGCCATGATGGGTCTGCTGGTGGTATACAGCCTGCGGAACACCGACCTTTTCACCGGCAGTCATGGCCTGCCGGAGGCCATTGCCGTGGCCGTCACCGCCGGGCTCCACCTGTGGAGGCGCAGCACGCTGCTGTCCATTCTGGCGGGCACCGCCGTGTATATGCTGCTGGTGCAACTGGTATTCGTGTAAGTCCATACCGCACCCCAAGGACGCCCCACCGGGCGTCCTTTTTCATATTTTTCCGTTTCCGGCACAAGCTAACGCAAATCTTGGGATGAGGTGGAACACCATGGATATCAAACGCTTGAGCCGCCAGACCTGCCGGTTTCTCCGGCCGCCCGGCGTGGTGAGCTGGGCCAATGTAGGCGGCCGTCTGGAACGGCAGGGCCCGCTGGGTCCTTATTTTGACGTAACGGACGACGACTCCTTCTTCGGCAAAAAAACGTGGGAGCAGGGGGAGGCGGAGATGCAGGCCATCGCCCTGCGCCGCGCCCTGCAAAAGGGCGGCCTGACGCCGGAGGACGTGGACTGCGTCTTCGCCGGTGATCTGCTGAACCAGAACATCGGCGCAACCTTCTCCCTGCGGGACTTCGCTATTCCCTTCTACGGCGTGTACGGTGCCTGCTCCACCATGGGAGAGAGCCTGTCGCTGGCGGCCATGGCGGTGGCCGGGGGCTTTGCCCGTCTCGCCGCCGCCCAGACCTCCTCCCACTTCTGCACCGCCGAGCGGCAGTACCGCGCCCCGGTGCCATACGGCAGCCAGCGGGCCCCCACCGCCCAGTGGACGGCCACCGCCGCCGGCTGCTGCGTGGTGGGCGCGCAGTCCGAGGGGCCCTATATCACCCACGTCACCCGCGGGCGCATCGTGGACTGGGGCATTACCGACGCGGCCAATATGGGGGCGGCCATGGCCCCCGCCGCCTACGACACCCTCGCCGCTCTGTTCCGGGACACCGGCACCGCGCCGTCGGACTACGATCTGGTGGTCACCGGCGATCTGGGCTATCTGGGTCACGCCCTGCTGACGGAGCTGTTCCGGCGGGACGGCGTGGTGCTGGGGGACAACTGCACCGACTGCGGCATCCTGCTGTATGACCGGGTCCGGCAGGATATGCACGCCGGCGGCTCCGGCTGCGGCTGCTCTGCCGCCGTTTTCAACGGCTATCTGCTCCACGGGCTGCGCACCGGCAAATGGCAGCGTCTTGTCTTTGCGCCCACCGGCGCACTGCTCAGCCCCACCAGCACCTTTCAGGGCGAGAGCATACCCGGCATCTGCCACGCGGTGGTACTTTCCCGGACGAAGGAGGCACAACGATAAATGGAATACCTCAACGCATTTCTCTGCGGCGGGCTGCTGTGCGCCGTAGGCCAGATCATCCTCGACCGCACCAACCTCACCCCCGCCCGTATCCTGACGGGCTATGTGGTGGCCGGTGTTTTTTTGCAAGCCGTGGGCGTGTATCAATATGTGGTGGACTGGGGCGGCGCAGGCGCCACCGTCCCTCTCACCGGTTTTGGCTATACGCTGGCCAGGGGCGTGGCGAAGGCCGTGGCGGAGCAGGGGCTGCTGGGTGTCATCACCGGCGGGCTCACCGCCGCTGCCGGGGGCATTGCCGCCGCCGTGGTATTCGGCCTTCTGATGGCGGTGCTGTTCCGGCCCAAAGAAAAACGTTGACAAATACCCCTTAGGGGTATATAGTATCACCATCATAAAATACCCCCGGGAGGTATTCGCCATGAACGAATGCTGCTGTCACAAGACAAAACACCGCTCTCCGCAGGAGCAGAAGCAACTGGCCAACCGCCTCAGCCGCATAGAGGGGCAGGTGCGAGGTCTGCGGGATATGCTGCAGGCAGACGCCTACTGTCCCGATATTCTGGTGCAGGTATCCGCCGTCAGCGCCGCGCTGAACAGCTTCAGCAAAGAGCTGCTGGCTACCCACATCCGCACCTGCGTGGCCGACGGGATACGGCAGGGCGATGACGCTGTCATTGACGAGCTGGTGACCACGCTGCAAAAGATGATGAAATAAGGAAGGTGATCCCCTTGACGGAAAAATTTGTGGTAACGGGCATGACCTGCGCCGCCTGCGCCGCCCATGTGGAAAAGGCCGCAGGCGCGGTGGCCGGCGTGAACAGCGCCGCCGTCAACCTGATGCTGGGTACGCTGGTATGCTCCTATGACCGGGATAAAGTCTCGCCGCAGGCCATCATCGCCGCCGTAGAGGCCGCCGGTTACGGCGCGGCGCCGGCGGACGACGCCAAGCGCGATATACGCCGGGAGCAGGACGCCGCCGCCAAGGCCATGGGACGCCGTCTCCTGTGGTCGGCGGTGTGCCTCGTCCCCCTGTTCTATCTCAGCATGGGGCATATGCTGGGTCTGCCCGTCCCGGCGTTCATGCACCGCCAGCCCCTGCTGGCGGCGGCGGTACAGCTGGCGCTGTGCCTGCCCATCCTGCTTTTGAACCGCGCCTACTTCACCGTGGGCTTCTCCCGCCTTTTCAAGGGCAGCCCCAACATGGACTCGCTGGTGGCGCTGGGCGCGGCGGCGGGCCTTACGTACAGTCTCATCGAAATGGGTCTGCTGTGCGCCGGACAGCTCACCGGTATGCCCGACCTCTATTTCGAGTCCGCCGGTATGATCCTGACCCTCGTCACCGTGGGCAAGTATCTGGAGGAGCGCTCCAAGGGTAAGACCACCGGCGCGATCACGGCGCTGCTGGCGCTGGCGCCGGAGACGGCGGTGGTGCGCCGGAACGGCACGGAGGTCACGGTGGCCGCCGACCAGATCAGAGCCGGCGAGACGGTCATCATCCGGCAGGGCGGACGCATCCCCGTGGACGGTACCGTCACCAAGGGCAGCGGCGCTGTGGATGAATCCGCCCTCACCGGTGAGAGTATGCCGGTGGAGAAGGGCCCCGGCAGCAGCGCCGTATCCGCCACCGTTCTCACCAGCGGCTATCTGGAGCTGACCGCCGACCGGGTGGGCGCGGATACCACCCTGTCCCAGATCGTCCAGCTCATGGAGCAGGCCGCCGCCTCCAAGGCTCCCATCAGCCGTCTGGCGGATAAGATCAGCGCCGTGTTCGTGCCGGTGGTGATCTCCATCGCCGTCCTCGCCGCCGTGCTGTGGGCAACTGTGGGCGACATGGGCCTCCGGTTCTGCCTGTCCATCGGCATCGCCGTGCTGGTGATCTCCTGCCCCTGTGCGCTGGGGCTTGCCACGCCGGTGGCCATCACCGTAGCCACCGGCAAGGCCGCCGAAAAAGGCATCCTCATCAAGTCCGCCGCCAGTCTGGAGCTGCTGGGACGGGTGGACACCGTGGTGCTGGACAAGACCGGCACCGTCACCGCAGGCACGCCGCAGGTCACGGATGTGCTGTGCGTCCCCGGCGTCACCGAGGAGGAGCTGCTGTGCGCCGCCGCCTCGCTGGAAAAACCCTCCGGCCACCCGCTGGCAGACGCCATCGTTCAGGAGGCGGCGCGGCGGAGCATCCCCCTGTGCGCCGTGTCGGATTTCACCGCCGTTCCCGGCGGCGGGGTGCAGGCCGTGCTGGACGGCAAGACCCTCTACGCCGGAAATGACCGCTACATGACCCTGATCGGCGCAGGAACAGCCGCTCTCCGCGCCGCGGCGGAGGCGCTGGCCGCCGCAGGCAAAACACCCCTGTACTTCGCCGAGGAGCAGCAGCTGCTGGGCGTCGTCGCCGTGGCGGATGTGGTGAAGCCCGACAGCGCCGCCGCCATTGCCGCCCTGCGCCGCAGCGGGCGCGAGGTGGTGCTGCTCACCGGCGACGACCGGCGCACCGCCGAGGCCATCGCCCGTCAGGTAGGGGTGGAGCGGGTCATCGCCCAGGTGCTGCCGCAGGACAAGGCCCGCTGCGTTGAGGAGCTGCAAAAGGGTGGCAGGCTCGTGGCTATGGTGGGCGACGGCGTCAACGACGCCCCGGCGCTGGTAACGGCGGACGTAGGGCTTGCCATCGGCGCCGGTACCGACGTGGCCATTGAGTCGGCGGATGTGGTGCTGATGCACAGCAGCCTTATGGACATCGTGGACGCGGCGGCGCTGTCCCGCGCCACCCTGCGGAACATACGCCAGAACCTGTTCTGGGCGTTCTTCTACAACGCCATCGGCATTCCCGTGGCCGCCGGTGTGCTGTACCCCGCCCTCCAGCTCACGCTGGATCCCATGCTCGCGGCGGCGGCCATGAGCCTCAGCTCCGTGTGCGTGGTATCTAACGCCCTGCGGCTCCGGGGCTGGAAGGCCGCCCCGACGGACAGCCATGTTTCCCTTGACAAGTCCGCCGACCTGACGGACAATGATACCGTCCATACAGACCATACGAATACCGCCGCATCAGCGGCGCAGCAGGAGGAACCGACTATGCAGAAAACACTGACCATCGAGGGTATGATGTGCGCCCACTGCGCCGCCCATGTGGAGAAGGCGCTGAACGCGCTGCCCGGCGTCACCGCCGTGGTGGATCTGGCGGCCAAGACCGCCGTCGTCACCGGCGATGCCGGCGACGAGGCCTTGAAGAAGGCCGTGGCCGACGCCGGGTATCAGGTCACGGATATCCGCTGACCCCACCCGCCCCGCAAAAAAATAAGAGAGGCACGCTTCCTGCGTGCCTCTCTTATTTTTCAGGCGGTTCACCTTGCTCATGCCTGCCGCTTCTTCAGCTTCAGCTGGAGACGGTCGGCGATCATGGCGATGAACTCACTGTTGGTGGGCTTCCCCTTGGCGGAGTTTACCGTGTAGCCGAAGTATTTTTGCAGCGTCTCCAGATCCCCTCTGTCCCACGCCACCTCAATGGCGTGGCGGATGGCCCGCTCCACCCGGCTGGGCGTGGTGCTGAAGCGCTCCGCCACCTCTGGGTACAGCACCTTGGTCACGGCGTTGATGACCTCCATGTTTCCCACGGTGATGATGATCGCCTCCCGCAGGTACTGGTAGCCCTTGATGTGGGCAGGCACGCCGATCTCGTGGATGATGGCGGTGACCATGCTCTCCAGCTGCGGCGCAGGCTCCCGCTCCTGCGGCGGCGCCACAGCCCGGCGCATATGCTCCATCAGAGAGCTTTCGCTCACCGGCTTGGGCAGGAAGATATATGCTCCCATGCTCACCGCCTCCGCCACCATCCGGTCGTTGTAGAACGCCGACAGCATAATGGTGCGCGGCCGCTCCTCCCTCTCCCGGAGCTGGCGCAGCACGCCCATGCCGTCCAGCACCGGCAGCATGGTGTCCAGCAGCAGGATCTGCGGATGCGTCTCCTCCACCAGTGTCAGCACCTGTCCGCCGTCTCCCGTCTCGCCCACGACCTGAAACTCGCCTGTGCGCTCCAGCGCCTCTCGCAGCAACAGCCGGAAATCCGCACCGGCATCCGCCAGCAATACGCTAATTTTCGCCTCCATGTTTCTTCCCCCGTCCCTTCCTTGATTCACATTGGAGCCGCCGTTTCATGTCAATACAACATTTATCGGTGACCCGCTATCAAAATTAGCACAATGAGACATCATATGCAAGGGTTTCTTGTCGATAATTTCCATGTTCTAAGGGAATTTTTCCTCTAAACTTGTAAATTTTACACACAATTAACACCTTTTCCCGTTTTCGTCCCGGTCCGCCCATGTCCGACGGCGTTCTCCGCGAAAATTTTGCTTTATCCTGCGGCTGCGCTTGTCAGCCGCAGGTCTTTGTGGTATTCTATTCTGGTATGCAAACGGAGGGAGGCAAAAAATGTCTTTGTCGGAAAAACGCCTGTTCCTGCTGGACATGGACGGCACGCTCTATCTGGATGACCGGCTGTTTGACAAGGTGCCGGAATTTCTGTCCTACATTCGCCGCACCGGCGGACGGTATCTGTTCCTGACCAACAACTCCTCCCGCGGCGTGGAGGGCTACATCGACAAGCTCTCCGGCATGGGCATCCCCTCCGGAACGGAGGATTACCTGACCTCTGTGGACGCCGCCATCGACCACCTGCGCCGCTGCCATCCCGGCAAAAAGTGCTATGTATTCGGCACAAGGTCATTTCTCGGCCAACTCCGGGACGCCGGCATCCCCGTCACCGACCGGCTGGAGGACGACATCGACATTCTGCTGTGCGGCTTCGACCGGGAGCTGACCTTCCAGAAGCTGGAGGACGCCTGCATTCTGCTGAACCGGGGCGTCCTGTGGCTGGCCACCAACCCGGACTGGGTCTGTCCCACATGGTACGGCTCCGTTCCCGACTGCGGCAGCGTCTGCCGGATGCTGACCACCGCCACCGGCCGGGAGCCGCTGTTTCTGGGCAAGCCCAAGCCCGCCATGGTGGAGCTGGCGCTGCGGCGCACCGGCTTTGCGCCGGAGCAGGCCGTCATCATCGGCGACCGGCTCTACACCGACATAGCCTGCGGCGTCAACGCCGGGATCGACAGCATCTTCGTGCTGTCCGGCGAGGGCACGGAGGCGGACATCGCCCAATATGGCATCCATCCCACGTGGATCTTTTCTGATATCGCGGCTCTGTACCGCCAATTGGAGGAAACGCTATGAAACTCAACTACAAACGCACCATCATGGTAGGCTTTGCCTTCTTCCTGATCTGCTCCTTCTGGCAGGCCTACGACAACACCATTCCCCTGATCCTGACCAACAAGTTCGGCATGAGCCAGACATGGTCGGGCGTCATCATGGCGCTGGACAACGTGCTGGCGCTGTTCATGCTGCCCCTGTTCGGCCACATCTCCGACAAATGCACCAGCCGTCACGGACGCCGGACGCCCTTCATCGTCATCGGCACCCTCATCGCCGCGGTGGCGCTGGTCTGCCTGTCCTTCGTGGACAACGCCCAGCTGAAGAACCTGCGGGACGTGTCCGCCATCGACGACCCCGCCGCCCTGGCCGCCATCTACCGTGAGGAAAAGGACGCCACGCTGCTGACCCCCTCCGGCGAGAAGTTCATTCTCGGCCAGAGGTTCACGGAGGAGGAGTTCACCGCCATCCGCAGCCAGATCGTCAACGGTGATTCCACCGTCACCAACCCGGACTACACCAACTATGTGGTGCCCGCCCGGCAGGCCTGCGCGTGGCAGATGACGGCGGAGCATCCCTCCACGCTGATCTTCTTCGTGGTGCTGCTGCTTATCATCCTCGTATCCATGGCCACATTCCGCTCCCCCGCCGTGGCGCTGATGCCCGACGTGACCCTCAAGCCCCTGCGCTCCAAGGCCAACGCCATCATCAACCTGATGGGCTCCGCCGGCGGCATTCTGGTGCTGGCGCTGGGCATGGTGTTCGCCACCTCCGCCGTCCGCAACAGCCTGATGAGCTATACCGGCTATTTCGGCGTCATCGCGGCGCTGATGCTGGCGGCGTTGGTGATCTTCCTGCTCACCGTCCGGGAGCCGGAGTGGGCCAGAGAGATGCAGGAGCAGGCTGTGGCTGCCGGTCTGGAGGAGCAGGCCGAGGCCGACGACCCCACCGCCAGCCGCAAGCTGTCCGCCGACGAGGTCAAGAGCCTGATCTTCATCCTGCTGAGCATCGTGCTGTGGTTCTTCGGCTACAACGCCGTTACCAGCAAGTACTCCGTCTACGCCAGCAACATCCTGCACAAGGACTATAACCTGACCCTCATCATCGCGCAGGCCGCCGCCATCGTGGCGTATCTGCCCGTGGGCTTCATCGCCAGCAAGGTGGGCCGCAAAAAGACCATTCTGGCGGGCGTGGTGATGCTCACCACCTCCTTCACCGTGGCAGCCTTCCTGAATGCCGACAGCCCCACCATGCTGATGAACGCCATGTTCGCGCTGGCCGGCATTGGCTGGGCCACCATCAACGTCAACTCCTTCCCCATGGTGGTGGAGCTGGCCTCCGGCGGCGACGTGGGCAAGTACACCGGCTTTTACTACACCGCCTCCATGGCGGCGCAGGTGGCCACCCCCATGGTGTCCGGCCTGCTGATGGATCAGTTCGGTATGCACGTTCTGTTCCCCTATGCCGCCGTGTTCACGGCGCTGGCGTTCTTCACCATGCTCATGGTGAAGCATGGCGACAGCAAGCCCGAGGCCAAGGTCGGCATTGAAGTTCTGGAAGATCTGGAGGCGGATTGATATGATAGCTGTATATATTCTGTTGGGACTTTTGGTGCTGCTGTGCCTGCTGTATGTGCTGTGCCTGCGCTGCCGCCGCCGCAAGGACTGGGAGTGCTTCCGCAAGTGGCGCTTCGCCCACCGCGGCTTCCACGATAAGCCCCGTATCCCCGAAAACTCCCTGCCCGCCTTCCGCCGCGCCGTCCAGTGCGGCTTCGGCGCGGAGCTGGATGTCCATCTCATGAAGGACGGCCGTCTGGCGGTCATCCACGACGCCTCCCTGCTGCGCACCGCCGGTGTGGACGTGCAGATCGAGGATCTGACGGCGGAGGACCTGAAAAACTACACACTGGAGGGCACGGAGCACCATATCCCCCTGCTGGACGAGGTGCTGCCCATCTTCGCGGGCAAGGCGCCCTTGATCGTGGAGCTGAAGGCCGAACGGGGCAACGCCGAGGCGCTGGCCGCCGCCGCCTGCAAGCTGCTGGACAAGCACCACGTCACCTATTGCATCGAGTCCTTTGACCCCCGCTGCCTCATGTGGCTGTGGGCCAACCGTCCCGATGTGGTGCGCGGTCAGCTCTCTGAAAACTTCCAGCGTCACGGCGACGGGACAAACCTGCCCGGCGTGGTGCGCTGGGTACTGAGCAACCTGCTGCTCAACGCCCGCACCCGGCCCGACTTCATCGCCTACCGCTATGAGGATCGGAAATGCCTGTCCCTCCGGCTGTGCCGCAGTCTGTACGGCGCGCAGGAGTTCAGCTGGACCATCCGCTCCAAGGAGACCATGGACGCCGCCGAGAAGGACGGCGCGCTGGTCATCTTTGAATGCTTCGATCCGAGGGGGTGACCGTCGATGAGAGTCATCACCGGTACTGCCCGCGGCAGAGTATTGAAGGAATTGACGGGCATGGAGACCCGCCCCACCACCGGCAAGGTGAAGGAGAGCCTGTTCTCCATCATCCAATTCGACATTGAGGGCCGCCGTGTGCTGGATCTGTTTGCCGGCACCGGTCAGCTGGGCATCGAGGCCCTGAGCCGGGGCGCGGCGGAGTGTGTGTTTGTGGAGCGGCGCAGCGACGCTGTCCATCTCGTTCAGGAGAATCTGGCTCTTTGCAAGCTGACCGACCGCGCCCATGTCCGGCAGGGCGACGCCCTCGCCTATCTCCGCAGCGGCGAAAAGTTCGATCTGGTCTTTCTGGACCCGCCCTATGCCTCCGGCCTGCTGGAGCAGGCGCTGACGGATATCGCAGCGTTTGACATTTGCCGTCAACATGGTATAATTGTGGCGGAAAGTGCCGTGGAAACGGTTTTGCCCGCACTTCCGTCCCCCTATCAGCTGTACCGCGAGTACCGGTACGGCAAAATCAAGCTGACGGTGTTCCATCGCGGCGGAAATGAGGACTGACCCATGAAGATCGCCATTTATCCCGGCAGCTTTGACCCCATCACACTGGGGCATCTGGACATCATCCGCCGGGGTGCAGCCTGCTTTGACAAGCTGTATGTCTGCGTCATGGTCAACTGCGAGAAAAAGCTGCCCATGTTCACACCGGAGCGCCGGCTGGAGCTGATCCGCCGCAGCGTAGCGGACATCCCCAACGTGGAAGTGGAGAACTGGAGCGGCCTGCTGGCGGACTACGCCCGGGAAAAGGGCGCCCATATCCTGCTCAAGGGCGTGCGCAACGCCACCGACTGGGACATGGAGCTGCAAATGTCCCGCATCAATCAGGGCATCCTGCCGGGACTGGAGACGCTGCTGCTGCCCGCCAGCGCGGACTATGAGCATTTCAGCTCCACCATGGCCCGGGAGATGATCCGTTACGGCCAGCCTCTGGAAAAATATGTACCGGCGCCCATCGCCGAGGAATTGGAAAAAATGCGGGGCTGACGTCCTGCCAAAAACAGAGAAAGGAACGAGGGATCTATGGAAGAAAAGGATGTACAGCGCCTGCTGGATATGCTCTACGGCATGATCGACGAGGCCAAGAGCGCCGCTTTCAGCTCCGACAAATGCATCATCAACCGCGACGAAGCCCTGGATCTGCTGGACGAGATCCGCGCCAAGCTCCCGCTGGAGCTGAAGAAGGCCCGCGAGCTCATCGCCGCCCGCAGCGAGTATGTGGCGGGCGCCAAGAAAGAGGTAGAAAAGATGCTGCGTCAGGCGGAGCTGGACGCCAAGGTCATCGTCTCCGAGAGTGAGACGATCCAGATGGCCCGCCAGAAGAGCAGTGAGATCCTCCGCCGCGCCGAGGAGCGCACCCGTGAGCTGTATCACGTGGCCAACACCTATACGGAGGACGCTCTGCGCCGCACGGAGGAGGCCATCCAGATGGCGCTCAGCGAGGTGCAGGAATCCCGCGTGCGCTTCCGCGCCGCCAGTCAGGAGCAGATGCAGGCCCAGCGCGCCGAGCTGAACCGCACCAGCGCCGCCGAGGAATCCCCCAAGGCGTCGGAGGACGCCCAGTAACACACCTGTCCTCTTGTGGAAAAATCGACAAATTTCTCCACCGTATTTCTACGATTTTCACAAATCAATAGCATCTTGTGGCGAGCAAACCCGGTAGACACAAAATATTGTGTCTACCGGGTTTTTGTGCGTTTCGCCATCGAACATACGTTTTAAGAAATGCGCCTTTTTGCCTGTTTTTTGGAAGTTTTTTCCGCTTTTTGGAGGGATCTGGGGGGAAACTTCTTCTTGCAATTTCATAACGCATTATGTATACTAACCGTGTGAGTGGTGAATTGTGGGGGTAGTACCCCCATTTGTGGGGGATCATCCCACGGTTTTCCACATTCCCCCGATTTTTTCATGAGAGGAGGCGGCCCCATGACCGGTCAATTCAGCCATAATATCGACGCCAAGGGCCGCCTGTTTATCCCCGCCTCCCTCCGCAAGGAGCTGGGGCAGACCTTCCACGTCACCGTGGGACAGGATCACTGCCTGTCCGTCTACTCCGACGAGAGCTGGGCGGCCTTCATGGCCAAGCTGAAGGAGCTGTCCTACAACGAGGTGAAAAAGCTCCGCGCCCTGTTCGCCTACGCGGCGGACTGCGAGCCGGACTCGCAGGGCCGCATCCTCATCCCCGCCAAGCTGCGGGAGTATGCGGGACTGACCAAGGAGGTCGTGGTGGTAGGCAGCTTCGACCGCGCCGAGATCTGGAGCGCCGAGCGCTGGGCCGCCATCGAAAACGAGGCCTTCTCCACCGGCGCGCTGGAGCAGGCCATGGCGGAAATGGGGCTGTAAACCATGTGTGACCACATCCATGAAAAGGACTACGGCCACAAGCCCGTTCTCCTGCACGAATGTCTGGACGCGCTGGCCATCCGGCCGGACGGCGTCTATGTGGACGGTACGCTGGGCCGCGCCGGTCACTCGCTGGAGATCGTCCGCCGCCTGACTGCGGGCGGGCGGCTCATCGGCATCGACCGGGATCAGACCGCCATCGACGCCGCCCGGGAGCGTCTGGCGTCCTATCTGGATCGCGTGACCCTTGTCCACAGCAACTTCGACCGTATCGGCGATATCCTCGCCGACCTCCATATCCCCGGCGTGGACGGGATGCTCTTTGATCTGGGCGTCTCCTCCCCCCAGCTGGACGACGCCGCACGGGGCTTTTCCTATATGCACGACGCCCCGCTGGATATGCGCATGGACCGCACGGCGTCCCTCACCGCGCGGGACGTGGTGAACGACTGGCCCTATGAGGAGCTGCGCCGCATCCTCTACGACTTCGGCGAGGAGCGCTGCGCCCCCGCCATCGCCCGCCGCATCGTGCAGGCCCGGGAGCAGGCTCCTATCGAAACGACGCTCCAGCTGGTGGACATCATCAAGTCCGCCATGCCTCCCGCTGCCCTGCGGGAGAAGCAGCACCCCGCCAAGCGGAGCTTTCAGGCCATCCGCATCGCCGTCAACGGCGAGCTGGACGCCCTGCCCCCCATGCTGGAGGCCGCCGTGTCCCACCTGAACGCAGGCGGACGGCTGGCTGTCATCTCCTTCCACTCGCTGGAGGATCGCATCATCAAAAAGACCATGCAGGAGCTGGCCACCGGCTGCACCTGCCCACCCGAATTCCCCGTCTGTGTCTGCGGCAAAAAGCCGAAGATCCGTCTGGTCAGCCGCAAGCCCATCGTATCCGGCGAGGCGGAGCTGGCTGAAAATCCCCGGGCCCGCAGCGCCAAGCTGCGCGTCGCGGAAAAGCTCTGACCGAGCGCCCACATTCTTAGGAGAGGAGTGACCGTTCCATGGCAAGTCCCTACCGCAAAAACGCCGTCTATGGCAACCTGGCATACGATCTGGACGCCCTGGTACGGGAGCGCCAGTTAGAGGAAGCCGGCAAGCTGCCCCAGAAGAAGCAGCCCGCCGTGCAGGAGCAGCCTCTCCCCCGCCGTCAGACCCAGAGCCGCACGGCGGCACGTCCCTCCCCGCTGGTGGTGGGCGGCATCGTGGTGCTGCTGGTCATGGTGGTGGCGCTGATGCTGGGCTATGTCACGCTCACCGATGTATCCGGCAGCGTATCGTCCATTAAGCGGGAGATCGCCGATCTGGACGAGCAGCACATCGCCCTGCTGACGGAGTATGAAAAGACCTTCGATCTGGCCACCGTCAAGGCGGCGGCCGAGGCCGCCGGTATGTCCAAGCCCACCAGCGGTCAGATCCAGTATATCGACCTGTCCGGCAGCGACAGCGTCACGCTCTACAAGGCCGATAGCAGCGGCGCGCTGGACGGGCTGCTGGATTCACTGGAGCGGGGCTGGAGCTATGTGCTGGAATATTTCCGCTGACAGCGGCCATATCATGAGGCAGTGAGGAGTAAGAAGGCGACTTCTTGCTCCTTGCTTGGTATTCGAGAACCCGCGCGGCGTCCGGTAAACCGTGCCGCGCCCTACCTTCGGAGGCAGAAAACGTGTCAAATCCCAATCGTAAAGATGAAAATATCCGCCGTGCCAACCGGGTCATCCAGACCCGGTCCTTCGTGCTGATGCTCCTCATGGGCGTCGGTATGTTCGTGCTGCTGTTTTTCCAGCTGTTCGACCTGCAGATCGTCCGCCACGAGGAGCTGCAAAGCAAGGCGGTGAACCAGCAGACCCGCCGCACGGTGGTCACCGCCTCCCGCGGCACCATCTACGACCGCACCGGCAATATCATGGCCATCTCCGCCAGCGCCGAGACCATCATTCTCTCCCCGTTGGAGATCGACCGGGCCGTCAACGACAAGGATGCTCCCGTGTCGTGGACAAAGGACACGCTGGCCGCCGGCCTTGCCGAGCTGCTGGACGGTGACGCCGCCGCCATCCGCAAGCGTATGGACAACACCAAGTCCCAGTACGAGGTGATCAAGCTCCGCGCCGAGGAGGACACCGCCAACGCCATCCGCGCCTACATCAACGAGAACAAGATCGTGGGCGTCCATCTGGTGGCGGACGCCAAGCGCTACTACCCCTACGGCTCGCTGGCCTCCCACGTCATCGGCTTCGTGGGCGACGACAACACCGGCCTGTACGGGCTGGAGGCCCGCTACGAGCAGGAGCTGGAGGGGCAGAGCGGAATGGTGGTGTCCACCAAGGACAACGCCGGCAACGACATGATGTACGCCTACGAGCAGTATTTTGCCGCCCAGAACGGCAGCGACCTGACACTGACGCTGGACACCACCATCCAGTATTATCTGGAAAAGGGTCTGGACACCATGACGGATAAGTTTGCCGCCGCCAACGGCGCCACCGGCATCATCATGGATGCAAAGACCGGAGGCATTCTGGCCATGGCCTCCTCCCCCAGCTACGACCTGAACGACTTCGCCGCCGTGCAGGACAAGACCCTGCGGGAGCGGATGGAGCGGGGCGAGAGCACGCTGGCGGAGATGCAGCTGCTCCAGTGGCGCAACAAGGCGCTGAACGATACCTACGAGCCCGGCTCCACCTTCAAGATCCTGACGCTGGCCGCCGCGCTGGAGGAGGGTGTCATCGACAAGAACACCACCGTCAACTGCAACGGCTACGTGAATATCTCCAACTACACCATCCACTGCTCCAACAAGGCGGGACACGGTCTGCAAACACTGGTCCAGTCTGTGGGAAATTCCTGCAACCCCGCCTTCATCTCCTACGGTCTGAAGCTGGGCAACACCAAATTCTACGACTACATGAGATCCTTCGGGCTGATGGACGGCACCGGCATCGATCTGGGCGGCGAGGCCACCGGCATCTTCGCCGATCCCTCCAGCTTCACCCAGCTGGATCTGGCCTGCTACTCCTTCGGTCAGAACTTCAACGTTACGCCTCTCGCCCTCATCACGGCGCAGGCCGCCTGCATCAACGGCGGCTATCTCCACACGCCCTATCTGGTGGAGCGCATCACCGATTCCAACGGCAGCGTCACCTACCAGCACGACAGCACCCCCGTCCGGCAGGTCATCAGCGAGGAGACCTCCGCCACCGTCCGGGAGTGTCTGGAGTATGTGGTGGCCAGCGGTACCGGCAAAAACGGGCAGGTAGCGGGCTACCGCATCGGCGGCAAGACCGGTACGGCCGATAAGGGGCAGAGCGGCGACGTGGTGGTGTCCTTCCTGTGCTTTGCACCGGCGGATGACCCGCAGGTCATCATGCTGCTGACCATGGATACCCCCAGCCGCTACACCGGCACCTACGTCTCCGGCGGCAACATGGCGGCGCCCATCGCCAGCTCCATCATGTCCGAGGTCCTGCCCTATCTGGGCGTGGAGCCCAGCTACTCCGCCGAGGAGCTGCTGGGTATGGACACCACCGTTCCCAATGTCATCGGTATGTCCGTGGAGGAGGCCAAGAGCAAGCTCTCCGAGCGGGGTCTTGCCTGCAAGCTCCACGGCGACGGGCAGACCATCACCGACCAGACCCCCGCCGGCGGCGCTATCATCCCCGGCAAGTCTGCCGTGATCCTGTACGCCGGTACGGATAAATCCACCGCCAAGTGCAAGGTTCCCTACCTCATCGGCAAGACGCCCTCCGAGGCCAATACCGCCGCCACCGGCGCGGGACTGTTCATCCGCTTCTCCGGTGCCACCGCCAGTGAGTCCTCCGCCGTCCGGGTGCTGTCCCAGACCATCGAGGCGGGCACGGAGGTGGAGGCCGGTACGGTCATCACCGTCCAGCTGGGCGATACCTCCGTTACGGACTAAAGCGCACGAAATTCACACAGCACCGCACAGAATTCCCTTTTCTACGCAATTTCTGCCTGCTATAATGGGGCAAAATGCTGCAAAGGAGACTTTTTCTATGAAACTCAACGACATTCTCAACGGCCTGAACATTCTGAAGGCCACCGCCGACCTGAACGCCGACATCACCGACGTCTGCTACGACTCCCGGCAAGCCGTGGAGGGCGGCCTGTTCGTCGCCATCGCCGGCGCGGCCACCGACGGCCACAAGTATATCCCCATGGTGCAGGAAAAGGGCGCCGCCTGCGTGGTCTGCCAGCAGGTGCCGGACTGCGGCATCCCCTATGTGCTGGTGGAGGACTCCCGCCGGGCGCTGGCGGTCATCGCCTGCAACTGGTTTGACCACCCCTCCCGGGAGATGACCATGGTCGGTGTCACCGGCACCAGCGGCAAGACCACCTCCACCTACCTCATCAAGAGCATTCTGGAGCAGAAGGCCGGCGCCAAGGTGGGTCTCATCGGCACCATCCAGAACATGATCGGCAGCGAGGTGCTCCACACGGAGCGCACCACGCCGGAGTCCTTCGAGGTGCAAAAGCTGCTGCGCCGGATGTCCGACGCCGGCTGCACCCACGCCGTTATGGAGGTATCCTCCCACGCGCTGGTGCTGGACCGGGTCTACGGCATCCGCTTTGCCGTGGGTATTTTTACCAATCTCAGTCAGGATCATCTGGATTTCCACCGCACCATGGAGGAATATTGCGACGCCAAGGCTATTTTGTTTGACCGCTGCGACATCGGCGTGTATAATGCCGATGACCCGTGGCATACCCGGCTGCTGCAAAACGCCACTTGCCCCCGGAAATTCTCCTACGCCATCCACGCCGACGCGGATCTGAAGGCCAAGTCCGTACAACTCCACCCCGGCAGCGTGGCGTTTGATGCCGAGGCGGACACGGAGTGGGCCCATGTGCAGGTGGGCATCCCCGCCCAGTTCACCGTCTACAACGCGCTGGACGCCATGGCGTGCTGCTGGAATCTGGGTGTGCCGCTGGAGGCGTGCGCAGATGCGCTGGCCCGGAATCACGGCGTCAAGGGCCGCATGGAGATCATCCCCACCCCCGGCAAGGACTACACCATCCTCAACGACTACTCCCACAAGCCCGACGCGCTGGAGAACGTGCTGGAGTCGGTGAACGGCTTTGCCAAGGGCCGCACCGTGGTGCTGTTCGGCTGCGGCGGCGACCGGGATAAGACGAAGCGCCCCGTCATGGGCGGCATCGCCGCACGGCTGGCGGACTTCGTCATCGTCACCAGCGACAACCCCCGCACCGAGGAGCCGCAGGCGATCATCGACGACATTCTGGTGGGTATGCAGGGCACCGACACGCCCTATGTGGCCATCCCTGACCGGGTGGAGGCCATCCACTACGCCATGGACCACGCCCAGAGCGGCGACGTCATCATTCTGGCCGGCAAGGGCCACGAGGACTATCAGGAGATCAACCACGTCCACTATCCCATGGATGAGCGGGTCATCGTGGCGGAGCACCTGAAGGAAATGCAGAAATAAAGAAAAGACCTCCGCAGTACGCGGAGGGAAGGAGCGAGTAAGTATGGGTTTTATGGAGATCGTGCTGCCGCTGGTGGTCAGCTTTGTCATCACCGCCGCGGCGGGCCGGCTGCTGATCCCGGCGCTGCGGCGGCTGAAGGCCGGGCAGTCCATCAAGGAGATCGGCCCCACGTGGCACATGACGAAGCAGGGTACCCCCACCATGGGCGGTGTGATGTTCATCATCGGCATCGGCATCACCATTCTGGCGCTGGGGTGGCGGCACATGATGGCAGGCGAGTTTGCCCATCTGTACGTCTATCTCTTCGCGCTGGTGTTCGGCGCCATCGGATTTATCGACGACTATCAGAAGGTGAAGCACCACCACAACACCGGCTTGACGGCGCTGCAAAAGTTTGCCTTGCAGCTGGCGGCGGCGGTGGCGTTTCTGTGTCTGATGCGGCTTGAGGGACTGCTGACCCCCAATCTCTATATCCCCTTCTGGAACACCCATCTGGTGCTGCCGTGGCCGGTGTACCTCATCTTCGCCGCCTTCGTCATCGTGGGTACGGTGAACGCCGTCAACATCACCGACGGTCTGGACGGTCTCAGCACCAGCGTCACCATCCCCGTGGCGGTCTTCTTCACGGTCATGGCGGTGGTCTGGCCGGGCTTTGCCCAGCTTGGCACGTTTTCCACCGCTATGGTAGGCGGTCTGGGGGGCTTCCTGCTGTATAACCACTACCCCGCCAAGGTGTTCATGGGTGACACCGGCTCCCTGTTTCTAGGCGGCGCGGTGGCGGCGCTGGCATTTGCCTACGATATGCCGCTGGTGCTGCTGCTGGTGGGCATCGTCTATATCTGCGAGACCCTGTCGGATATCATTCAGGTGACATACTTCAAGCTGACCCACGGCAAGCGCATCTTCAAGATGGCGCCGCTGCACCATCACTTCGAGATGTGCGGCTGGAAGGAGACGAAGATCGTGGCGGTGTTCTCTACCGTCAGCGCACTGTTCTGTCTGCTGGCCTACTTCGCCGTGTACCAGCGCTTCAGCTTCTAAAAAAACACTACGCAGTCGGGAAAGGAGGGACAGCCGTGACCCGCGACGAATACCGGGCGCAGAAAGCCGCCAAGGAGCGGATGCGCCGGACGGAGCAAAAGCACAAGCAGGCTGCCAAGGGCTCCATGGATGTTCCCTTCCTCATCCTGACGCTGCTGCTGACGGTGGTCGGCCTGATCATGCTGTTCTCCGCCAGCTTTCCCCGCGCCTACTACGACACGGGGGACGGCACCTTCTACTTCAAGCGGCAGGCTATTTTCGCCGCCATCGGTCTTGCGGCCATGTTCGTGGTCAGCAAGATCAACTATCAGCGCTGGCGGGGCGCGTCCCGTATGCTGGTGGGTCTGGCGCTATTCCTGCTGATTCTGGTCATTATCCCCCACAACCCGCTGGCCATCACCGCCAACAGAGCCACCCGCTGGCTGGGCATCAAGGGCGTGTTCCAGTTCCAGCCGTCGGAGATCGCCAAGCTGGCGGTCATCGTCTACTTCTCCGACACCATCTCAAAGAAACGAGAGAAGATGCTGACGTGGCGGCAGGGCATCCTGCCCTATGTGGCGCTGCTGGGCGTCATCTCCGTGCTGATGATGCTGGAGCCCCACCTGTCCGGCACGGTGCTGATCCTGTGTACCGGCGCGGTGCTGATGATCGTCGGCGGCATTCAGGCCTGGCTGGTGGCCGCCGGCATCGGCGGCGTGGGTGCTGTGGGCTTTCTGTTTGTCAAGCTGGCGGAAAAGGGCATCATCAAGTACGGCTCCGCCCGTATCGCCATGTGGCACGACCCGTGGCTGGACTACTCCGGCGACGGCTATCAGCTGGCGCAGAGCCTGATCACCATCGGCTCCGGCGGACTGCTGGGCGTGGGATTGGGACGCAGCCGCCAGAAGTTCCTGTACCTGCCTGAACAGTACAACGACTTCATCTTCTCCGTGGTGTGCGAGGAGCTGGGTCTGATCGGCGCCTGCGTCATCATGCTCATCTTCGCCCTGCTGATCCTGCGGGGCTTCTGGATCGCCCTCCACGCACGCGACCGGTTCGGCGCGCTGCTGGTGGTGGGCATCATGACCCACCTTGCCTTGCAGACCTTCCTGAATATCGCGGTGGTCTCCGGCTTCGTGCCCACCACCGGTATCTCCCTGCCCTTCTTCAGCTACGGCGGCACGGCACTGTGCTTGCAGCTGGTGGAAATGGGCATCGTACTCAGCGTATCCCGGCAGATCCCCGCGCCCAAGGCGGGGTAACGCGCCGCCACGGAAACGTTCCGTCTCCGACGGCCCCATTTCTTTCAGCAGCGAAAGAAATGGGGGAAAGAACACCGCCAAAAACCAATGGTTTTTGGATTTCCTTTCGCCGCTGGTCGGTGCGTTCCGATCCGTCCGAAATGTGAATCGACGTATTCCTCTGTGCGCTGCCGCTTTTGGTCTGAAATGCGCCGTGGTCTGCTTCTTTCGTGTTCTGCGGCTCTCCAAGCCGCACCGACACTTGCCGCCGATAGCGGCAAGTGCGCGATTTGATAATCGCCAAAACGGTAGGGCGGCATACGCCTACATTTTGCAAGTCCAGCGGCAGCGGAGATAGACGCAGGTCAATGCCACATTTCGGGTGGCTCGTGCCTTGCCGCGTCCGCGTGGTGTGCAGGACGGTGAGGACGATGTGCAGGGCGCGGCGGAAGTCTTGAAACCGCAGGTTTTAAGCAGTCCTTTTGGTCACTTTTGGGACTGCGGCCAAAAGTGACCCGCGCCGGGGCGCGGAACGCCTCACGGCGGCAAAATCCGACAACAAACCGTATCTTTTTCCAAGAAAATTACGGAACGTATACAAAAACAGCAAGAGGAGTTTGCAATGAGAGTCATTTTCACCTGCGGAGGCACCGCGGGACACGTCAATCCGGCGCTGGCGCTGGCGGGGCTTATGCGCCAGCGTGACCCCCAGACCGCCGTGCTGTTCGTGGGTACGCCCGACGGCATGGAACGGGAGCTGGCGGCCAAGGCGGGCTACGACTACGCCGCCGTGGAGGTCAGCAGCTTCCGCCGCTCCATGAAGCCGGAGGCGGTGCGCCACAACCTCCACGCAGTAGGCGCGCTGGTTCGCTCGCGGAAGGCCGCCAAGGCCATCCTGCGGGAGTTCAGGCCCGATCTGGTGGTGGGCACCGGCGGCTACGCCAGCTTCCCCATGGTGCGGGCGGCGTCGCTGGCCCACATCCCCACGGCGGTGCATGAGAGCAATTCTGTGCCCGGCTTGACCACCAAGATGCTGGAGGAGTTCGCAGACGTCATCATGGTGGGGTTTGAGGACTGCCGGCAGCACTACCGCCACCCGGAGCGCATCATGGTCACCGGCACCCCGGTGCGGGGCGACTTCTTCACCAAAACGCCGGAGGAGGCACGGCAGGAGTTGGGCTTTGACGACGGGCGGCCTGTTGTGGTATCCTTTTGGGGGAGCCTGGGCGCCAGCCATATGAATGAGGCCATGCTGGATTTCTTCGAGGAGGAACGGAAAAACGGTTTCCCCTTCCACCATATCCACGCCGTGGGCAAGGGCGGCTGGCCGGCAATGGAAAGTGCTTTACAGCAGCGCGGGCTGAACGACTGCCCCGCGCTGGATGTGCGGCAGTATATCTACAACATGGCCACGGTGATGCGCGGCGCCGATCTGGTGATCTGCCGGGCGGGCGCCTCCACCATCAGTGAGCTGACGGCGCTGGGGATGCCCGCCATCATGGTGCCGTCCCCCTACGTCACCAACAACCATCAGGAGAAGAACGCACGTCTGCTGGAGGCCCACGGCGGCGCGGAGGTGCTGCTGGAGCGCGAGGCCAACGGTGCGGCGCTGTACCGTGCCGCGGCGGATATCCTGCGCTCCCCCGACAAGCAGACGCGGATGAAGCAGGGTATGCTCTCGCTGGGCATCCCCGACGCCACGGAGCGGATCTACGAGACGGTCATGGCGCTGGTCAAGTAAGCACATTCACACCCTGCCCCTGTCCCCTCATACAATGTCGTACAGCGACTATGAAGGGCGGGAGGGGTTTTATGGGGTCTATCACCATAGAGGGAGGCCACCGGCTGGGCGGCGACGTAACGGTGCAGGGGGCCAAGAACAGTGTGCTGCCCATTCTGGCAGCCACGCTGCTGGGCGGCGGCGAATGCCGCATCCGCCGTTGTCCGCATCTGAGCGATGTGGACGCGGCGGCGGATATCCTGCGGTACTTAGGGTGCAAGGTGGACTGGTCGGACGGCGACCTGCTGGTGGACAGCCGGGTGCTGACACGGTGCGACATCCCCCAGACGCTGATGCGGCGGATGCGCTCATCGGTCATCTTTTTGGGGGCGATCCTGGCACGCTGCGGCTGGGCGGAGCTGAGCTATCCCGGCGGCTGTGAGCTGGGGCCGCGGCCTATCGATCTGCATCTGGCGGCGCTGCGGACGCTGGGCGCGTCCATCGAGGAGCGCGGCGGCAAGCTGTACTGTCAGGCGCGGCATCTGACCGGCGGGCAGATCGTGCTGGCCATCCCCAGCGTCGGCGCCACGGAGAACGCCATGCTGGCGGCCTGCGGCGCGGAGGGCGTCACCGTCATCACCAACGCAGCGCGGGAGCCGGAAATCGTGGACCTACAGGATTTTCTGTGTGCCTGCGGCGCGGAGGTGCGGGGCGCGGGCGGCTCGGTCATCACCGTGGAGGGCAAACGGCCGCTCCACGGGTGCAGCCACCGGGTCATTGCAGATCGGATCGTGGCCGCCACCTACCTGTGCGCGGGAGCGGCGGCCGGCGGCGATATCCTGCTGCGGCAGGCGGACTGCCGGCATCTGGCCACCGTGACCACCGCCTTGCAGCAGGCGGGCTGCCGCATCGACTGCGGCGAGGAGGATATCCGGCTGCGCAGCGAGGGGCGCTTGCAGGCGGTAACGCCGGTACGCACCGCCCCCTATCCGGGGTTCCCCACCGACTGTCAGGCCATTCTGATGGCGGCGCTGCTGCGAAGCCGCGGGACCACAGTCTTTGTGGAGAATATTTTCGAGAGCCGCTACCGCCATGTGGCGGAGCTGCAGCGCATGGGCGCGGACATCCGGGTAGAGGGCCGGGTGGCGGTGGTATGCGGCGTGGAGCGGCTCCACGGGGCGGACGTATTATCCGCCGACCTGCGGGGCGGGGCGGCGCTGGTCATCGCGGCCTTGCAGGCGGAGGGACAGTCCTCCATACATCGGACACATCACATCCAGCGCGGCTACGCGGATCTCACCGGCGATCTGGCGCGGTTGGGCGCCCGTATCCGGGCAGACGGCAAGTAAGGAGCTTCAGGTCATGGCACGACGCAGACGGTACAATCGCAAACGGCGGCGGGGAAGCTTTGCCTTCCTCTATAAGCTGCTGGCCTTTGTGCTGATCTGCGGCGCCATCGGCCTTGCACTGGCCATGTTTTTCAAGGTCGAGGATATCGAGGTCAATGGCAACAGCCGCTACTCCAAGGAGCAGATCGTGGCGGCGGCGGAGGTCAAGCCGGGGGACAACCTGTTCCTGCTGAACAAGTACGACGCCGCGGCCCGTATCCGCCAACAGCTCCCCTATGTGGAGACGGTACAGTTCCGGCGGGTGCTGCCCAACAGGCTGGTGGTGCAGGTCACGGAGTGCCGGGATCCGGTGGCCATCAAGCAGGACGGCACGGTGTACCTGCTGTGCAACAAGGGGAACATCGTGGACACCGTCAGCGCCGCCAAGTGGAGCCAGTACATCCAGATCGAGGGGCTGACGCTGCTGGACCCGCAGGTGGGCAGCAAGGCACGGGCCTCCGCCACCCAGCAGATGGTGCTGGAGCGGCTGCTGGAGATACTGACGCTGCTGGAGGAAAAGGGAATGCTGCATCAGGTGCAGGTCATTGACCTGTCCGACGCATCCCGCATCACCATGCGGTATATGAGCCGGTTCGATGTGCAGTTTTTGTGGGACGCGGACTTCGACTACAAGCTGGATTATCTGGCGGCGGTGGTGGACAGGCTGGAGGACAACGAAAAGGGCTCCATCGACATGACGCAGGAGGGAAAAGCCAGCTTTATCCCCGGGTAACGGGAAAAAGATAAGCAAATTCCACGGGAACACTTGACGGGTCTTTGATTCCGTAATACAATACAAGATATAGCATTCATGCACAGAGAAACTGTCTTTTCGATACAAATTGTGGCAGGAGGAACCAACATGGCTTTTGGATTGGAAACCGGGCCGGAAAACGTCGTCAGCATCAAGGTAGTCGGCGTTGGCGGCGGCGGCAATAACGTGGTCAACCGCATGGTGCGCTCCGGCGCACAGGGCGTGGACTTTGTGGCAGTCAACACGGACAAGCAGGCGCTGAACGCCTCCAGTGCGAACTATAAAATTCAGATCGGCGAGAAGCTCACCGGCGGCAAGGGCGCCGGCTCCAACCCCGAGGTGGGCCGCAAAGCCGCCGAGGAGAGCCGCAATCAGATCGCCAAGGCGCTGGAGAGCACCGACATGGTGTTCATCACCGCCGGTATGGGCGGCGGCACCGGCACCGGCGCAGCGCCGGTGGTGGCGGAGATCGCCCGCGAGGCGGGCATCCTCACCGTGGGCGTGGTGACGAAGCCCTTCGGCTTTGAGGGGCGGCGGCGCATGACCCAGGCGGAGCAGGGCATTGAGGAACTGCGCAGCAAGGTGGACTCGCTGGTCATCATCCCCAACGAGCGTCTGAAGTACGCCACCGACCAGAAGATCACGTTTGCCAACGCCTTTGAGATCGCCGACGACGTGCTGCGTCAGGCGGTGCAGTCCATCTCCGACCTGATCCGCGATACCGGCTTTATCAATCTGGACTTTGCCGACGTGACCGCCATCATGAAGGACGCCGGTCTGGCCCACATGGGCGTGGGCCGCGCTGCCGGCAAGGGCAAGGCCGAGGAGGCCGCCCGTATGGCCATCTCCTCCCCCCTGCTGGAGACCTCCATCAACGGCGCAAAGGGCGTGCTCATCAATGTCACCGGCTCCATGGACATCGGTCTGGAGGAGGTGGAGCAGGCCGCCACGCTGGTGCAGCAGGCCGTGCATCCCGACGCACTTACCATCTTCGGTGCCACCTTCGACGAGACGCTGGATGACGAGATCCGCGTCACCGTCATCGCCACCGGCTTCGACGAGGAGCAGCAGGAGGCGCGCATCCTCTCCACTCCCGCTGCGGAGGCGGAGAAAAAGCCCGCGCTTCAGCCTCTGGACGAGGTACAGGGCGAACGGGCGCAGGACGAGATGGACAAGTCCTTCGATGAGATCCTGCGGATCTTCAACAAGGACAAGTTCTGAGAAAACAACATACACAGGCTCTCCGGCGTTGCCGGAGAGCCTGTTTTACGGCGCTTACAGGGGGCAGTCCGTCTGCAAACGTCCCCGGTAAAGCAGGTATCCCCGTTTCCCGCGCCGCAGCAAAGCTCCACGCGCTACGCAAATCCCTAATGCCTGGTATTCTCCCCTTGACAACGAGGGCTTTGCATGGTATCATGTCAAAAATTCTGGAATTCTGGAGGAGTGTGAGGAAATTGTCGTTGGTTTTCGGGGATGCTTTTGCCGTACAGCGGGACACCTTTTCCGGCAATGATTTTCCTATTTCCGCTGGGGATGGTGTTTCTATCAGCGGGCATGATCTTTCCGATTTTGTTGTTTTACCTGGCTTTGTTGATGTACACGTACATCTTCGGGAGCCGGGTTTTTCTTATAAGGAGACGATCCGCACCGGCACGCTGGCGGCGGCGCGGGGCGGCTACACCACCGTCTGCGCCATGCCCAACCTGAACCCCGTGCCGGACAGTGCGGCGCACTTACAGGCGCAGCTCGACCTCATCCGCGCAGGCGCCGCCATCCGCGTCCTGCCCTACGGCGCGATCACCGTGGGACAGCAGGGCGCGGAGCTGGCCGCGCTGGAGGAGCTGGCGCCGTATGTGGTCGCCTTCTCCGATGACGGACGAGGGGTGCAGGACGACGACATGATGCGCCGCGCCATGCGGAAGGCCAAGGAGCTGGGCAAGCTCATCGTGGCTCACTGCGAGGACAACTCGCTGCTGCGGGGCGGCTACATCCACGACGGGGCGTATGCCCGCGCCCACGGCCACCGGGGCATCTGCTCGGAGAGCGAGTGGCGGCAGATCCAGCGGGATCTGGCGCTGGTGCGGGAGACAGGCTGCGGCTACCACGTCTGCCACATCTCCACCAAGGAGAGCGTGGATCTGATCCGGCGCGCCAAGGCAGAGGGGCTGGATGTGACCTGCGAGACCGCCCCCCACTATCTGCTGCTGGACGACGCCATGCTGGAGGAGGACGGCCGCTTTAAGATGAATCCCCCGCTGCGGGACAAGTCCGACCGGGAGGCGCTGCTGGCGGGACTGGCGGACGGCACCATCGACATGATCGCCACCGACCACGCGCCCCACAGCGCGGAGGAAAAGAGCCGCGGCCTTGAGAAAAGCGCCATGGGCATCGTGGGCCTTGAGACGGCCTTCCCCCTGCTGTACACCTACCTCGTCAAGCCCGGCGTCCTCTCCCTCGACAAGCTGGTGGCGCTGCTGCACACCAATCCCTGCCGCCGCTTTGGTATCCCCACCGGCGGAACGGCCTGCACAGCCCGCGACTTTACGGTATTCGATCTGCACGCGGCATACACCATCGACCCGGAGGAATTCCAGTCCATGGGACGTGCCACGCCCTTTGCCGGATGGACGGTACAGGGCCGCTGCCTGCTGACCGTGGCAGGCGGCAAGGTCGCCTGGCGCGACGAAACACTCTGCACAGGAGGATCCCACACATGAAGCAGGTATCACTGCACATTTTAGAAAATACGGCGCTGGCGCAGGGCATCTACCGCCTGCGGCTGGGCGGCGACGTCTCCGCTGTCACCGACCCCGGCCAGTTCGTCAACATCAAGCTAAACGGCTTCTTTCTCCGCCGCCCCATCTCCGTGTGCGACTGGCAGGAGGGAGAGCTGACGCTGATCTATAAGGTACTGGGCCGGGGTACGGCGCAGATGGCCACGCTGCCCGTCGGCACGGCGCTGGATGTGCTCACCGGCCTTGGCAACGGCTACGACCTGTCCCCCGCCGGGGAAGCCCCCTTGCTGGTGGGCGGCGGCGTGGGCATCCCGCCCCTGTACGGCCTTGCCAAGCGCCTGACGGCGCAGGGCAAGCGCGTCACGGCGGTGCTGGGCTTCAACTGCGCCGCGGAACAGTTCCTCGTGGAGGATTTCCGGGCGCTGGGTGTAAAGGTGATCGTCCTGACAGCCGACGGCAGCGCCGGTGTGCGCGGCCTCGTCACCGACGGCATGGCGCTGGCGCAGGGTTACAGCTACCTGTACACCTGCGGGCCGGAGGCCATGCTCCGGGCGGTGTATGACCGCTGCGTCACCTCCGGGCAGTTCAGCTTTGAGGAGCGCATGGGCTGCGGCTTCGGCGCGTGCATGGGCTGCTCCTGCCAGACGAAATACGGCAGCAAGCGCATCTGCACCGACGGCCCCGTGCTGGTAAAGGAGGAGATCATATGGTAACGACATCGGTGAACCTCTGCGGCATCACGCTGGACAACCCCATCATCCCCGCCAGCGGCACCTTCGGCTTCGGGCAGGAATTTGCCAAGCTCTACGACATCAATATACTGGGTACGTTCTCCTTCAAGGGAACGACCCGTGAGCCCCGGTTTGGGAACCCCACGCCCCGCATCGCGGAGTATGCCGGCGGCCTGCTGAACGCGGTGGGTCTACAAAACCCCGGCATTGACGCGGTGATCGCCCACGAGCTGCCCCAGCTCAAGGAGATCTTCCACAAGCCGGTGATGGCCAATGTCAGCGGCTTCTCCATCGACGAGTACACGGAGGTCTGCCGCCGGCTGGATGAGGAGGCGCAGGTGGGCTGGATCGAGGTCAATATCTCCTGCCCCAACGTCCATGGAGGCGGCGCCGCCTTCGGCGCGGCCCCGGAGACCGCCGCCGCGGTAACGCGGGCGGTGCGGGCTGTGGCGAAAAAGCCCATTATCATGAAGCTCTCCCCCGCTGCGGCGGATATCGCTGCCGTGGCCAGGGCCTGCGAGGAGGCCGGGGCCGACGGCGTCAGCCTGATCAACACCCTGCCGGGTATGCGCATCGACCTGAAGCGCCGCCGTCCCCTGCTGGCCAACGGCACCGGCGGTATGTCCGGGCCGGGGATCTTCCCGCTGGCCGTCCGGATGGTGTATCAGGTCTACGAGGCGGTACGCATCCCCATCGTGGGCATGGGCGGCGTCTCCTGCGCGGAGGACGTGGTGGAGCTGATGCTGGCGGGCGCCACGGCGGTAGGCGTGGGCGCTGCCAATCTGGTGGATCCCTACGCCTGCAAGAGCATCATCGAAGCGCTGCCATCCACCTTGGCGGCTTACGGCATACAGGACATCAAAGATATCATAGGAGGTGCCCACCATGGGTAAGGACGTTATCATCGCATTGGATTTCGACAGCAAGGAAAAGACGCTGGCTTTTCTGGATCGCTTTACCGGCGAAAAGCCCTTTGTCAAGATCGGCATGGAGCTTTTCTACGCCGAGGGGCCGCAGGTGGTGCGGGATATCCGCGCTCGCGGTCATAAGATCTTCCTCGACCTGAAGCTCCACGACATTCCCAACACCGTGAAAAAGGCCATGGCCGCCCTGTCCGCGCTGGATGTGGATATCGTGAACCTCCACGCCGCGGGGACGCAGGCCATGATGACCGCCGCACTGGAGGGTCTGACCCGTCCCGACGGCACCCGCCCGCTGCTCATCGCCGTGACGCAGCTGACCTCCACGGAGCAGGAGCGCATGGAGCAGGAGCTGCTGATCCATGAGCCCATAGAGCAGGTGGTGCTGCACTATGCGGAGAACGCGGCCAAGGCCGGTCTGGACGGTGTGGTCTGCTCCCCCCGCGAGGCCGGGATCATCCATGAGCGCTGCGGCGCAGGCTTTTTGACCGTGACCCCCGGCGTGCGCTTTGCCGACGCCGCCGGTGACGACCAAAAGCGCGTCACCACCCCCGCCGAGGCCAAGGCCATCGGCGCGGACTACATCGTGGTGGGCCGCCCCATCACCCAGGCGAATGACCCTGTGGCCGCCTATACGCGCTGCAAAGCGGAATTTGTGAACTGAGCTTCAGGAAAGGAGACACGATCACTATGGAAATGAACCGTCAAGTCGCCAGAGGGCTGCTGTCGATCAGCGCCGTGTTCCTGCGTCCGCAGGAGCCCTTCACATGGGCCAGCGGCATCAAGAGCCCCATCTACTGTGACAACCGTCTGATCCTCACCGCGCCCGAGGTGCGGACGCTGGTGGAGAACGCCATTGCCGACACCGTCAAGCGGGAGTTTCCCGAGGCGGAGGTGCTGATGGGCACTGCCACGGCAGGCATCGCCCACGCCGCCATCGCCGCCCACCTGCTGGGGATGCCCATGGGCTATGTCCGCTCCGGCAGCAAGGATCACGGCCGCAAGAACCAGATCGAGGGCCGCTTGGAGAAGGGCCAGAAGGTGGTGGTCATCGAGGATCTCATCTCCACCGCCGGCAGCGCGCTGGACGCCGTGGAGGCGCTGCGCACCGCAGGCGCCGAGGTGCTGGGCATCGTAAGCATCTTCACCTACGGCATGAAGAAGGGTCTCGAGCGTCTGGCCGCTGCCGGCATCCGGAACGTGAGTCTGACCGATCTGGACACCATCGCCCGCGAGGGCGCCGACGCCGGCTATATTGCGGAGACGGACGTTGCACGGCTGCTGGCCTTCCGCGACGACCCGTCCGATGAAACATGGATCACTAAAGGAGGTACCAACTGATATGGAACATCTTATTGACATTATGCAGCTCTCCACCCAGGAGATCGATGAGCTGGTGAACACCGCCACCGACATCATCGAAAACCCCGCCAAGTACGCCCACAAGTGCGACGGACGCATTCTGGCCACCCTGTTCTTCGAGCCCTCTACCCGCACGCGCCTGAGCTTCGAGAGCGCCATGCTGTCTCTGGGCGGCAAGGTGCTGGGCTTCTCCTCCGCCAACAGCTCCTCCGCCGCCAAGGGCGAGAGCGTGTCGGATACCATCCGCACCGTCAGCTGCTACAGCGACATCATCGCCATGCGCCACCCCAAGGAGGGCGCGCCGCTGGTGGCGACCAAGCGCTCCATGGTGCCTATCATCAATGCCGGTGACGGCGGTCACAACCATCCCACCCAGACGCTGACCGACCTTTTGACCATCCACAAGGAGAAGGGCCGCTTCGACGGGCTGACCATCGGCCTGTGCGGCGACCTGAAGTTCGGCCGCACCGTCCACTCTCTGGTGGCCGCCATGAGCCGCTATGAGAACGTGCGCTTCGTGCTGATCTCCCCGGAGGAGTTGAAGCTCCCCCGCTACGTGAAGGAGCAGTACATCAAGAAGAACAACATCCCCTACACCCAGTCCACCTCTCTGGATGCGGTCATGCCGGAGCTGGACATCCTGTACATGACCCGCGTGCAGCGTGAGCGCTTCTTCAATGAGGAGGATTACCTGCGGCTGAAGGACAGCTACATCCTGACCCCGGAGAAGCTGCACAACGCCAAGGAGGATCTGTGCATCCTGCACCCGCTGCCCCGTGTCAACGAGATCTCCGTGGCGGTGGACGACGATCCCCGCGCCTGCTACTTCAAGCAGGTGCAGAACGGCAAGTACATCCGCATGGCGCTGATCCTCAAGCTGCTGCATATCAACTGAGAAAGGACGTGTACCGATATGATTATTGACTCTATCCAGAACGGTATCGTGATCGACCATATCACCTCCGGCAAGTCCATGGAGCTGTATAATATTCTGGGCCTGGCCGACCTGAACTGCACCGTTGCCATCCTGAAGAACGTGACCAGCAACAAACTGGGCCGCAAGGACATCATCAAGATCGACCGTGAGATGGATCTGGACTGGGATCTCATCGGCTTTGTGGATCCCTCCATCACCGTGAACATCATCCGCGACGGCAAGCTGGCGGAAAAGCGCACCCTGAAGCTGCCCGAGCGCATCCGGGGTGTCCTCACCTGCCACAACCCCCGCTGCATCACCTCCGTGGAGCAGGAGCTGCCCCAGGAGTTCGTGCTGACCGACCGGGAAAAGCACACCTACCGCTGCATCTACTGCGAGACGGAGGCTAAGTAACTCCCGCGTCGCCGGTTTCTATCCAATAAGAACAGCAAAAAAGAATGACAGTGCCAGATGGCACTGTCATTCTTTTTTCATCGTAAGCCCCGTTACCGGGCGAAAAAGCGGAAGGCCGTCCACTGGCGCAGCGTCTCGCCCGCCCGCAGGATAGGGCTGGGGAACGCCGGACAGTTCACCGCGTTGGGGAAATGCTGGGTCTCCAGACACACGCCCTGCGCCGGACCGTAGACCGCGCCGTCTTTTCCGTCGCGCTCCGTCAGCCAGCCCGCGGTGTAGAGCTGCATCCCCTCCATGGAGGTGGTCATCGCCAGACCGATGCCGGTGGCGGGACACCACAGCTCCGCCGCAGGCTGTTCCCCGCCGGAGAGCACATAGTTGTGGTCATACCCCCGACCGCCGTTGAAGGCTGCGTCGTGGAGGCGGCTCTCCAGCGCGGTGGGTGTGCGGAGATCCAACAGCGTCCCTTCCACGCTTGCCAGCGTCCCTGTGGGGACGTTGCCGCTGTCGGTAGGGGTATAGCGGTCGGCCCGCACTGTCAGCACATGGCCGCCCACCTCGCCGCTGTCGTGGCCGCCCAGATTGAAATAGGCGTGGTTCGTCAGGTTGACCACGGTATCCTTCTCCGCCGCCGCCCGGTACTCTATGGCAAGCGTACTGTCTGCCAGGCGGTAGGTGACCTCCACACGGACAGCGCCGGGGAAGCCCTCCTCCCCGTCAGGGGAGGTGTAGGTGAACGTGACCGCGTTCTCGGCGCAGGTGAAGTCCCACAGCTTCTTGTGGAAGCCCTCGACGCCGCCGTGGAGACAGTTTTCGCCCTCGTTGGCCGTCACATGGTACGTTGTACCGTCGATGGTGAACTGCGCCCCGCCGATGCGGTTGGCGCAGCGGCCGATGGTGCCGCCCAGGCAGGCGTCCAGCGCCCGGTAGCTCTCCACATCGTCATAGCCCAAGCAGATATCCGTCATGCGGCCCTCTCTGTCCGGCACGCGGAGGGCGCGGATAGCCGCGCCGTAGGGCAGCAGCTCCACGGCGCACCTGCCGTCAGAAAGCTCGATGAGGGGGACATCCCTGCCGTCCAGCACGCCAAAGGGTATCAGTCGGCACATACCTCAGCCCTCATAGCCGTTGGGGTGGCCGCTGTGCCACGCCCACGCGTCGGAGATGATCTCCTCCAGCCCGCGGACAGGCTGCCAGCCCAGCACCTCCACCGCCTTCTTGTGGGAGGCGATCAGCACGGAGGGGTCGCCGGCACGGCGGGGCTCCACCTTGGCCGGGATCTCCCGGCCGGTGACGCGGCGGGCGGTGTCGATGATCTCCCGGACGGAGTAGCCGTTGCCGCTGCCCAGATTGAACACGTCGCTCTTGCCGCCCCGATCCAGATACTCCAGCGCCAGCAGGTGTGCCTCCGCCAGATCCTTCACATGGATGTAGTCCCGCACGCAGGTGCCGTCCGGCGTGGGATAGTCCTCGCCGAAGATGCCGATATGGCCGCGCTGCCCCAGCGCCGTCTTCATCACAAGCGGGATGAGGTGGGACTCGGGGTTATGATCCTCGCCGATGCCCGCCTCGGTGTCGGAGCCAGCGGCGTTGAAGTAGCGCAGCGCCGCGTACCGGATGCCGTAAGCGCCGTCGCACCACTTGAGCATATTCTCAATGGCCAGCTTGGTGGCGCCGTAGGGGTTGGTGGGCTCGGTGCGGTCGCACTCCTCGATGGGCTGCTTCTCCGGCTCGCCGTAGGTGGCCGCCGTGGAGGAGAACACGATCTTGTCCACGCCGTGGGTCTTCATGGCGTTCAGCAGGGACACCGCGCCCTCCACGTTGTTGCCGTAGTATTTCAGGGGGTCGGTCACGCTCTCGCCCACCAGCGAGAAGGCGGCGAAGTTGATGACGCCGTCGATCTTGTTCTCCGTGAACAGGCGGTCGAGGAACGCGGCGTCCCGCAGGTCGCCTACATAGAGCTTACGAGCGCCCTTGACGGCCTGCCAGTGGCCGGTGCGCAGGTTGTCCGCCACCACCACCTCATAGCCGCGTTTGACCAGCATAGCCACCATGTGGCTGCCGATATAGCCGGCGCCGCCGGCCACCAAAATGGTTTTCATATACACATCCTCCTCATTTTTATACACTGTGGATAAATCTCAAAAACGCCTCTCGGCCCTCCGGCGTGCATTTGTAGACACCGGCGTGCTCCAGCACGGCGGCGAACACCGCGCCCACCTCCCGCCGCAGGAGTTCCTCGGCATTGTCCGCCGTGAAGGTGTAGCGGGTCTTCAGCTCGTCCGCCCAATCCGCGTGCTTGCGCAGCGTCTCGTCCTGCCGCAGATCGTCGCCGCGCACCAGAGCCTGCGCCACGCCGTGCAGCTCGTCCTTCAGCCGGGCGGGCAGCACCGCAAGACCCATGACCTCGATGAGGCCGATGTTCTCCTTCTTGATGTGGTGCAGCTCCTGATGGGGATGGTAGACGCCGAGGGGATACTCCTCCGTGGTGATGTTGTTGCGCAGCACCAGATCCAGCTCGAACTTGCCCTCCCGCATACGGGCGATGGGGGTGATGGTGTTGTGCATCTCGCCGTCCGTCTCCGCGAAAATGGAGGCCTCCTCGTCCGTGTAGCCCCGCCACGCGGCGAGGATGCGGTCCGCCAGCTCCACCAGACGCTGGTCGTCGGCGCAGCGCAGACGGATCACGGACATGGGCCACTTGACGATGCCCGCCTCCACATCCGGGAAGTCCCGGAAGGCCACCGGCTGCTCAATCGGCGCCCGCTCCATGGCGAAGGTGTAGCAGCCGCCCTGAAAGTGGTCGTGGCTCAGGATGGAGCCGCCCACGATGGGAAGATCGGCGTTGCTGCCCACAAAGTAGTGGGGGAACTGCTTGACGAAGTCCAGCAGCTTGCGGAAGGTGGCCTTCTCGATCTTCATGGGGGTGTGACGGCCGTTAAAGACGATGCAATGCTCGTTGTAGTAGACGTAGGGGCTGTACTGGAGGAACCAGTCCTCCCCGTTGATGGTGACGGGAATTACCCGGTGATTCTGCCGGG
>ERZ870047.9-NODE-9-length-42976-cov-7.253013_pt1 | contig 42976 bp, 34 predicted proteins | sample MGYA00521268_ERZ870047 | MGnify/ENA primary metagenome ERZ870047 (study PRJEB32232, sample SAMN07284960) | human gut metagenome | biome: human-associated habitat; material: feces | host: Homo sapiens | place: Tanzania | collected 2014-01-26 ... | reverse complement strand
TCCGTCTGTGAATCCTTCCGAGTCTGTCGAGCCCACTGGCGAGCCCAGCAATGAGCCTGCCACCAGCGACTACAAGGTCGCCATGATCACCGACTACGGTGACATCACCGACCAGTCCTTCAACCAGACCACCTACGAGGCCTGCAAGGCGTTCGCCACGGACAATGGCGTGGAGTTCAACTACTTCAAGCCCGCCGGCGACAACACTGCCGACCGTGTGGCGATGATCGAGAGCGCTGTTGACCAGGGCTACAACGTCATCGTGATGCCCGGCTATGCCTTCGGCGGCGCGATCGTCGAGGCTGCTCCCGAGTTCCCCGATGTGAAGTTCATCGCACTGGATGTGGCCAAGGGCGACCTGCTGGAGGCCGGTGTGGCCAAGGCCGGCGAGGAGTATGATTACAACCCCGACAACTGGGATCTGGCCAAGTATGTTGACATGAGCAACGTGTACTGCGCCATCTATCAGGAAGAGCTGTGCGGCTACATGGCCGGCTACGCTGCTGTGAAGCTGGGCTACAAGAGCCTGGGCTTCCTGGGCGGCATGGCTGTCCCCGCCGTTGTCCGCTATGGCTACGGCTTCGTGCAGGGCGTTGACGCTGCTGCTGCCGATATGGGCCTGACCGATGTGAAGGTCAACTACATCTATGGTGGTCAGTTCAACGGCGATGCCGACATCACCGCTGTGATGGATACCTGGTATGCCGGCGGCACCGAGGTCGTGTTCGCCTGCGGCGGCGGTATCTACACCTCCGCTGTGGACGCTGCCAAGAAGGTCGAGGGTGCCAAGGTCATCGGCGTTGACGTTGACCAGGCTGGCGTTATTGCCAACTACGCTGCCGGCGAGGGCGCTGACGCCGCCACCGTCGAGGGCTACAAGGCTCTGACCGTTACCTCCGCCATGAAGGGTCTGTATCCTGCCACCTATGACACGCTGACCGACGTTATCGTCAATGGCAACTGGGCAAACTACGTGGGCAAGATCGACAACCTGGGTCTGGTGTCCGCGGACGATCCCACTCTGAACTATGTCCAGATCCCCATGGAGTCCACCCAGTGGGCTGATGGCAAGTTCACCCAGGATGATTACAAGACTCTGGTGAAGGCTATGTTCGACGGCACTCTGACCGTCAGCAACGACACCAAGAAGGCTGCTTCCGACTTCGCCACTGTCATCGCTCTGGATGATCAGGGGCAGATCAAGTAAGTCCGTACGCAACGTAAAAAGAGAGACACGCTTGTGCTACTCCTGATAGGGGTACCTTGAAGCGTGTCCTCGGATTAGGCAGGCAGTGCAATTGTACTGTCTGCCTTTTCTGTTGTCTCTCCGCATAGAAGCATATCGTCTGTCTCGTTGAGGTTGAAGTCCCGAAAACAGATGTGGATCTTCTGCGGTGCGTGCTTGGAGTATTTGACCTCTTTCTCATACACGATGATTTTCGCCACAAAGGTGCGGAGCAGTTCCGGGGTCAGTTCCGTCATGTCGGTGAACTTTCTGGCCTTGGCGATGAAGTTCTTGGCGTTGGCCATGCTACTGCGTAGTTTCTCCAGGCGCTCCTCCGTGGCAGGGATGGCTTCGGCCAGCTGCGCTTTCTCCTTGGAGTATGCCTCAGACAGCAAACGGAACTGCTCATTGCTCACCCGTCCCAAGGCGCTGTCCTCATACATCCGCTTGAACACTACATCCAGTTCGCCATCCCGTTTCCGCATCGTGGACAATTCCCGTTCCAACCCCCGGATCTCCTTTGCCACCTCAGTAGATTGCTTTTGCTGAATATATGCGGCGAACCGCTCCGGGTCGCTCCTGGCAAACTCTGTAGCTCTGCGGATTGTTTCCAGCACGATTTCCTTCAGTGCCACTTCCCGGATATAGTGAGCGCTACACACTTCTGCCCCGTCCTTCTTGTAGGTGCGGCAGGTGAAATGATTCTGTTCCGGCTTCATGGTGTGCGCCCGGTGCAATACCATGGGCTTACCGCAGTCCGCACAATACACCAATCCAGAGAACATATTCTGCTCATCCATATTCGTGCGGCGGCGCTTATGAGATCGCACCTCCTGTACGATATCCCAGGTTTCCTGATCCACCAGCTCTTCATGAGTATTCTCAAAGATAAGCCACTCTGATTTGGGGCGTTCACATCGTTTTTTGTCCTTGTAGGACTTGGTGCTGTAGCGAAGGTTGACCGTGTGCCCAAGGTAGACCATGTTCTGAAGCATATCCGCCACCATGTCGCCAGTCCAGTTGTAGGGCCGCTCTGCATTCAGCCCGGAATGGGATGTGCCGAATTTCGTATAGGCGTACATGGATGGACTGTAGATGCATTCTTTCTTGAGCTGCTTTGCAATCTGGGCTGGTCCCATTCCGCCGGCGCACATGGCGAAGATGCGTTTGACGACAGCCGCCGCCTCCTCATCCACCAACAGAGGAGAGTCCTTGGTTGCACCCTTGCGGTAGCCGTAAGGAGCTCGTGTCCCCACCCGGATTCCCCGCTGTGCCTTGGCGTTCACTACATTCCGCACCTTGCGGCTGCAGTCCCGCACGTGCCACTCATTGAACAAATTCTTGAAAGGCATCAGCTCGTTGCTGTTTTCATACTTGGTGTCAACATTGTCGTTGACAGCGATGTAGCGCACATCATTGGAAGGGAATATCTCCTCGATATAAAGACCGGTGTGCAGTTGGTTTCTTCCAAGGCGGGAAAGATCCTTTGTGATGATGACGGCGATGTCGCCGTTGCTCATGTCATCCATCATCTGTTCAAAGGCTGGGCGATTGAAATTCGCGCCGGAATAGCCATCGTCCACATAAAATCTGGTGTTCTGGAACCCATTCTCATCGGCGTACTTTTGCAGGATAAGTTTTTGGTTCTGGATACTGTTGGAGTCGCCCTCCAGATTATCATCTCGGGACAGACGGCAATAGAGCGCCGTGATCTTTTGGTTTGGCTGTAACATATTGACCTCCTTCATAAAACGCCAAACCGATTGAGAGATTGCAACCATACAATACCCTCAATCGGTTTGTTTGTCTATGCGAACCTGTTTTTCAGGCGGAAATATTTTTTGCGTCCTGCTCCAGGTCGATGACCTGTTTCATAAGATCGACCGTAGATTGCGTTCCTCCGAAACTGAATTCCGCGAACACAATGTACTCTCTGCCGCATACATGCTGTCGGCGGCTTTTTATAATCTTGCCGTCCCTTTCTTCCACTGCGGTATCCCGCACTGCCTTGGCAGAGGGAATATCCTCATCTCCATGCTTTTCTTCACTGTAGGAGCGGGGACGCTCATTGTATTTGAATTTATACGCCATATCGTTCCTTTCCCCTGACGCTACAGTCAGGCAACAAAAATAGCAGACCGTTACATGGTCTGCTGCTGTGTTTGTTCTGCCTGCTGATCTTCGGTCCACTGCTGTTCTGTAGATGATTGCTCATCCTGTGTGAGCACCATGGCTACGCCGGCCACCAGTCCGATGACAGCGCCGATATTTTTGGCTTCCTGTTCTGCCTGGATACGGCGGTAACGTTCCTCGACATCTTCGTTACCATCATCCAGTAACGCTCCAGTTACCGCCAGACCATACAGTCCAGCGTGGAGCGGCTTCATAGAAACAGGTTGCGGATGTTGCTGACCACTGTCGCTGTGCCATACCCCATCCCCAGCAGTGCCGCCACGATGAGCAGTACCAGTACGATCCATTTGGCCACTACGATCAGGTCGAAGTCCGGAAGCCAGTCCAGCCATTTGCAGGAATGCTTTTCTTTCTTCTTCCCAGCCTGTTCCAGCAGAGTGGTCATCTCCGTCAACGATTTCTGGATCTCCGCCATGCTGTTCTGCACCGCTGTCAGGTCTGTGTGTGATCTCAGGTTCGGAAGATACTCCCGCATTCCACGCACTTCCCACCCGATGGATTCTGTCTTCTGTGTCAGCATCGTCAGAGCCTCCAGCAGCGGACACTGGATGACAATGGGCGTGATCGGTGAACTCGACTCCCGCGCTGTCGGCTGCGGTGAAGGCTCGGGCCGGTTCAGGGCCATGAGCTCGTCCATAGATAATTTCTTCTCTGATCCTGAATTCATATTCCATGTTCTCCTTTAGATATTTGTCACCGAACAGCAAACGGTCCCGACACTGCCAGCCACTCGGCGTGGTATAGGTGATATTCTTTCGGGACTTTTCCCAGCGAACCTTGTAGCCCTCGCTCTCCATCAGCGCAATGAACTCCTCGCGGTTGGAAGCGTGGCGCATACAGTCATTGATGATATTCATGAGCTGCAGCTTCTTGCTCTGACCACGGGCCGCCGTGTGATACTCTCCGATGGTCATAGTCTTTGTTTTCTGCTTTTGTTCCCTGGGTTGAAATACAGGAAGTGAAAACTCCTTGCAGACCATGTCGTTGCGTTGCCGCAGTTCCTGGAGCTGCTCCTTTGCGATATGCAGTTTCCGTCCGGTATCGAAATTGACCGAGTTGATGAGGAAGTGGGAATGGATGTGCTCACGGTCTGTGTGGGTGCAGACCAGAACTTCGTATCCCTCATAGTACTCGGCCAGCTTCAGCGCGGCCGCGTGAGCGGTGACCGGGTCGACTGCTTCGCCTTTCGGGAAGCTCTGTACCATGTGATAGAACAGTACACCGTCCGTCTTGTGGTAGAGCCGCTTGGTGGTCATGAAATCCGCGTAGACAGATTCCGGCTGACAGTTGATACCTGTGACCAACTGCTGCCCCTCGAACTCGGTCTTTTTATCCTGCATGGTATACCGCATCACGGCGCTCATGCATCCGGTGGTCTGGCCCCGCTTGTAGTTTGTGAAGCTGATGATAGCCATAGCTTACCAGCGCTTTCGTTCAAGGATCATCCGAACGGCACCACAGAGTTCAGAGAACGCCCGACATACGCTTTCCAGATCGATCACGGTCACTCGTCCCATGTGCGCCAGGGTGACGAGCTGGTTCAGATTTCTGCCGATGGACTTCAGCTCCTTCAGCACTTCTTTCAGGCCGTCGATGACCACCACCTGCTTTCCCAGGCAGCAGGCAGTGACGTAGTCGCTCATGGACATCCCGGACTGCTTCGCCAACTCCTTGATGGCCTCCCGGTCTGTGGACGCCATGCGGGTGCTGAATTTAACATCTTTTTTCATGTCGTTTCCTCCAAATCGTAGATAAAGTGGGCCCGGGCTTCTGCCCGGAATTCATGCGGAAGTCGGGCAGCGGCGTTGCCGCAGACCAGACAAACGCGATGCTGGCCACCTCCAAGGAGGTGATTTCCCTGCACCGAACACCCGCGCTCCGCTTTCGGCCACAAATGGCCACAAACGGCGTTTCTTTTTCCCTGCGGGTGTTTACTCGCCATGCCCGGCAATCTCCCGCAAATCGCCGCACAGCGCCCCAACAGGGTCAACAGGGGCGACCACAGGTACACCCTGGGCATCGTCACTTTCGGCACGGCGCAGCTCGATGAGCCGCTTCCCGTTGCTGCGGCGCACCATACCGAAAATTCCGATTTTGCTTAGCGCGTCAAGGCTTTGCAGGATCAGGCGGGACACTTTCTTAGGCGAGATACGCTCCATACCGACAGGGTCGATTTTTTCAGACAGCTCTGTGGGAGTGCCGATAAATTTCGTACGGTCGCGCATCAGTTCAGAGACCAGATAGGTGATCCGGTCGCCCAGTAGCTCCGGCTGCGTTCTGCTGTCTGCTACCATCTCCCACACGTTTTCAACGTTGCGTTCCAGAGACAACTCCCGGTATTCAATGTCACGACCGATGCAGGAGAGCTTCGCCTTACCGCTGCCGCGCCGATCTTCCACCAGAGTAAAACTGGAATCCACCGCCCCGCTGATGGCTGTCGTACCGGAGATACGGTTGAACACATCATCGGCAGTTTCCTTTCGCAGATGATGGATCAGCAGGATGGCGATGCCGTGCTTGTCCGCCAGCCGCTTCAGCACGGACAGGTCCCGGTAGTCATTGGCGTAGGTGGCATCGTGGACGGGGCGGACCATCTGCAGCGTATCGACGAGGACCAGAACAGTATCCGGGTGAGCTACGAGGAAGCCCTCCACCTGCTCCTCCAGCCCCTGGCCGATGGGAGCGCACTCCGTACAGAAATGGACGCTGTCCGGCGCGTCCTCTGTGATCTCGAAGAGGCGGTTCTGGATGCGAAGGACGGAGTCCTCCAGGCAGAGATAGAGGGTGGTGCCCTGCTTCACGCTCATTCCCCAGACCGGTTCTCCCTTGGCCACCGTCACCGCCAGCCACAGGGCCAGCCAGGACTTGCCCACCTTGGGTGAACCCGCCAGGATATGCAGACCCTGAGAGATCAGCGTGTCCACCACAAAATTGGGCGGCTCCAGCGGACGGTCCATCAGCGTCCTACCGTCCACCGTGACCAGAGGACGGTCCATTTTGTTGCTCATAGTCAGTACCTCCAATTCAAAATATCTGAATACAAAAATCTCCCACCTCGAAAGAAGTGGGAGTAGTATTCTTTTAGAGGAGCAGTGCCCACAGGACTTTTGAGCATCCCCTTGCCCCTCTGCTTGTATTGTGGTGGAAAAGATGGTATCCTGATAAAAAGCATGGACAGATTAAAAATCAAGTAGGACAAATTATTGCAGAGGAGGGGGCCAGCGGAAATGGAGGGGAGCATCATATTCTATACCTACGGCAGCACCTTGGAGCTGAACGGGCAGCAGTTTGAGGCAGGCAGGCTGACCGAAGATCTGCTGAATCTATCAACGGATGACTACCACCCTCTGCACGAACGGATGGTGCGCATCCGTACCCTTATGGACATCTACGAGTATGTCCGCAAGAGTGAACTTTGGTGGAAACTGAATGATGAGATGGAGCAGCTCTGTCAGGAACTTCGCCGATATACTGTGTTCCGCTTGCTACCGGACGATTGCTATGACGCTTTCTTTTCGGTGATACGGGAGATCACAGGACAGTTCAGCTTGTTTCCTCCCGAGGAGCACAGCCTTTCAGAGGATGACCAGACAAAACTTCTCAGCGCCTCAGCGGAAGAATTCTTCCAGAGCGATGATGGGGACAGCGATCCTGAAATCTCCTTGGGACTGCTGGATCTGTTTCGTCGCAGAGAGGGCAGCGAGGAAAAGGGCGAGTTGTTTTATTACGAGATGTTTCGCCTCCTGGGAGCGTGCGAAGATACCTGGAGTGCCTACAAGAAATACATCGACCGCTACATGATGTATCTTCACGACATCCGTGCCTTTGTTCCTACCATCCGGAATTTCATCAAGTTTATCCTCTCCACACTCACGACCAATGGGCCGGAAAGTTATGCGGCAGCGCTCTATGGTTTCTATAACGATGATCGCACCGCAGAGAAAGCTGATCGTCAACCCCATCACTTACCACGGGGACTGCTACAGGAGACACGATGAATATATGCTCTCCTATGTCCCGCGGGAGCTGCCGGACGGCTCCATGGCCATCTGTCAGGAGCATGTGACGGACAGCTTACAGGCGCTGATGAAGGCAGACTATATGCTGGCCCTGAATAGCGGACACAACATCCGCCGCTGCATCATCTGCGGGAAATACTTCATGCTGAAGAGCGGCGTCCACGCTTTGTACTGCGAAGGGGCCTGTCCCCACGCTCCTGGCTACACCTGTCGGCAATTTGGCACGGTGGAAGTTCAAAAGGAACTGGCAAAGAACAACCCCAAGGTGAAGGCCAAGCTGACTGCCTTTTCCAGGATCACGAAGGATATGCAGCGGGGAGCTATCTCTCAGGAGGATGCCAGAAGAGCCAAGGATCATGTGCGAGACCGGCTCTACGATGCGCTGCGCAGCCCAGATATCTCTGTTGAGGAGTTTTCTGAACAAATATCTACTGCGCAAGTGTATGAATATTGCCGCATCACCAGAGTGAGCAAGCCCCGAGGGCGTCCACCGAAAGCAAAGGCGGGTGGGACCCATGACCAATGAGGAATTGGTCCGCCGATATTACGGCGGTGATGAGCGCGCGCTGGAGGAGTTGTACCGCAGGAATCTCGGGCTGATCCGGCGCATCGCCCGGGAGACTGCCAGAGAGTTCAACTGTCTGCATATGGACAGGGAAAGACCGGGAGAGTTGTCCGGCTATACGAAAACGATTCTGGAGGATCTTTGCGGCGAGGGTGCGTTGGAATTTCTGACACGGGTCCAGAGCAGAGAATACGATGAGAGCCGTGCTGTGCTTGCCACCTACCTGTACCCACATCTGAAAGGCCGGATGACCCGTTGGCTGGAGCAACATATCGGAAATCTTTCTCTGAGCAAGCACGAGATGGATGCTGTCCGGCAGGCACAAAGGCTATATCATTCAGGTCAGTTCAGCATCGAAGAGATCGCGGAGAAAATGGATGTCCTTCTGGAACAGGCTGTCAAGCACATCCGTTACAACACCCATTTTGTTGGTGTCAATGATCTTATCCCTGGGAGCTATGACGGTGATCCCTTTGAGCGGCTGATGCCTGGGAATCTCTCTGTTTCTGCGGAGCAGGTCGTGTATCGAAAAGTCTGCATTGAGCTGCTGCAGGAACTATTTGATGCTCTCCCGAAGAAGGACAGGGACATCCTCGGAAAATTCTACGGCGTATTCGGATTTGAAAAAACTTCGCTGAAGGAAATCGGCATGTACCACATGATGAAGGAGTCCGCCGTGGAAAAGGCAAAGGAGCGTGCTGTCACAAAGCTGAAAAAAGCCTATCCGGGTAGCAGGCTGCAGATCTGGAGGAATGTTCATCGTATGATACGCAGACCGATCCTGCCAGCGAAGGATGACAGAGCACTGCGGCGCAGCTTCACGACTTCGACCCTACGAAATCAGGAGTCTGGAAGATCGTAGTTTCGATACAGTCTGGTGAGAATTTTGCGCAGACAGGAGACCGCAACAGTCCCCTTTAGGACATGTTTAGGAAAAATCAAGAGTCATACTCGCTTTTTTATACGTTCCGTGCTATAATGCAGAAAAACACGAAAGGCCGGCAACTATGGCTACACATATTTTAGTCGTCGATGACGAGACTGCGATCGCAGATCTGGTGGAGGTCTATCTGAAAAACGAAGGCTTCACCATCCACAAATTCTATAATGCCTCCGACGCCCTGGCTTGTGTGCGGACGACACGCTTGAATCTGGCGGTGCTGGATGTGATGCTGCCGGACATGGACGGCTTTACCCTCTGCCAGCGCATCCGGGAGGACCACCTGTTCCCCATCATCATGCTCACCGCAAAGGTGGAGGATATGGACAAGATCATGGGGCTGACCTTGGGAGCGGACGACTACATCACCAAGCCCTTCAATCCTCTGGAACTGGTGGCCCGGGTCAAGACTCAGCTGCGCCGCTACACCCGGTACAACCCCAGGGAGGGGACAGTCCAGGAGGTCACCGAATACGACTTTCGAGGCCTTCAGATCTCCAAGACCACTCACAAGTGCGTCCTGTTCGGCGAGGAACTGGCCCTGACGCCCTTGGAATTCTCCATTCTCTGGTATCTATGTGAGCACCGGGGGAATGTGGTGTCCAGCGAGGAACTGTTTGAACATGTTTGGGGCGAGGCGTTTATGGACAGCAACAACACCGTCATGAGTCACATCGCCCGGCTACGGGAAAAGATGCACGAGCCCAGCCGAAAGCCCAAATTCATCAAGACCGTTTGGGGGGTGGGGTACACCATTGAGTAAGAAAGGAAATACCCGCAGCCGCCGGAGATCTTTGCGCATCTGGGGCGGCTACCTGCTGGTCCTCATGGCTTGGGTGGTCGCAGTGATGGCCTTGGCATTCCTGGGCTTCATCATCTGCGCCAGCATCACCTGGCAGCCCTCGCCGCTCTACGACTTCCTGAATTGGGTTCGAGACTACATCGTTCTGGTCTGCATCGTCACAGTGCTGGCGGGCTGGGTGGTCATCAGCTTCTATTTTATCTCCAAGCCCATCAAGCAGCTGGACGTGGTGGCCAATGCGGCAGAGCAATTATCCCGCCCCAGTGAGGAGCCCATCCAGCTGCCGGATTCCCTGGAGGACATCTCCATCCAGCTGAATCTGGCCCGGGAGCAGGCTCTCCGGGACGCCCGGGCAGCCCGGGAGGCAGAACAGCGGAAAAACGACCTAATCGTCTATCTGGCCCACGACCTGAAAACGCCCCTGACCAGCGTCATCGGCTACCTGACCCTCCTGCGGGATGAGCCTCAGATCTCCCCGGAGATCCGGGCCAGGTACACCGGCATCGCCCTGGAGAAGGCGGAGCGGCTGGAGGACCTCATCAACGAGTTCTTCGACATCACCCGCTTCAACCTCTCTCGCCTGGAGCTGGAGCGGCAGAGCGTGGACCTGACGCGGATGCTGGAGCAGGTCGCCAGCGAATTCCGCCCCATTTTCGCAGAATCGGGGCTGTCATGCAGCCTGGATCTGCCGCCCAAGCTGCACTATTCCTGTGACCCGGATAAGCTGGCAAGGGTCTTTGATAATCTCCTGCGCAACGCGTCTTATTATAGCCTGCCGGACAGCACGGTGGAAATTGCCGGACGGATAGAGGCCGGGAAAATCGTACTCACCTTCTCCAATGCGGGAAAGAACATCCCCCAGGAGAAATTGGACCGGATCTTTGAACAGTTCTTCCGTCTGGACAGCTCCCGCGCCACCCGGACAGGTGGTGCGGGCCTTGGCTTAGCCATCGCCAAGGAGATCGTGGAGCTCCACGGCGGGACCATTCGGGCGGACAGCACCGAGGATCGGATCACCTTCACCATCTGTCTTCCGTCAGACCATTCAGAAGCGCCGTAAGAAAATCACAAGAATTTCGCAGAAAACTTGCAAGGCATCCGTTGGTAGATAGACAAGTATGAAACGCCTGGTTCTGGTACCATTTCAGTATCAGAACCAGGCGCTTTATTTTGATTAGGAGGTCTTATCCCATGAAAACCATTCTCGTTCTCTTCGGCGGATGCTCCACGGAGTACGAAGTTTCTCTCCATTCCGCCTATGCGGTGCTGTCCCACATGGACCCCGCCCGCTATACTCCTTTGGCTGTGGGCATCACACGGGAGGGGCAGTGGCTCTGCTATACCGGCGACCTCTCCCGGCTGGAGGACGGTACTTGGCAGCAGGCGGCAGACTGTATCCCCTGCACCCCACTGGTGGAACGGGAGGCCCACGCTTTACTACTGCTGGACGGCTCCGGCCGCCGTCTCCTCTTTGACGCGGTATTCCCAGTCCTCCACGGCAAGAACGGCGAGGACGGTACGGTACAGGGACTCTTTGAACTGGCCGGGGTCCCGGTCATCGGCTGCGGGACATTGTCCAGCGCCTTGTGCATGGACAAGGACCGGGCCCACCAGCTGGCGGCCCTGGCCGGCATCCGGGTCCCCCGGAGCCACGTCTTTCATTCCAGCGATGATTTCAGCCGGATCGCCCAGGCAGCGGAGGAACTGGGATACCCGGTGTTTGTCAAGCCGGTCCGGGCCGGTTCCTCCTTCGGTATCACCAAAGTCTCCGGGCCGGAAGAGCTGCCCGCCGCCATGGAGGAGGCCTTCCACCACGACAGCGCCGTGATCCTGGAGGAGACGATCCCCGGCTTTGAGGTGGGCTGCGCGGTCATGGGCAACGAGGAACTGACCGTGGGTCTGGTGGACGAGATTGCGCTGTCGGAGGGCTTTTTCAACTATGAGGAGAAGTACACCTTAAAGACCTCCACCATCCACTGTCCCGCCCGCATCCCGCCGGAGAAGGCGGCAGAGATCCAGGCAGCGGCAAAAACCATTTACCGTGCCCTGGACTGCCGGGTATTCGCCCGGGTGGATCTGTTCCTCACCCCGGATGGGGAGATCGTCTTCAATGAGGTCAACACCATCCCCGGCTTCACCGCCCACAGCCGCTACCCCAGCATGATGCAGGGCATCGGCATTTCCTTTGGGGAGCTGGTGACCCGCCTGATCGAGTTGGGGGTGGTGGGATGAGAACCGTGTCGATTCCCCGGGAGCAGATTTTTCAGGGGCCGCTGGTCCTGGTCAACCGGGCGCATCCCCTGCATGAAAAAGAGCGATCTGCGCTGACCTCGGTGGACCCGCACCACCCCGACATTCTTCTTGAAAGCCGGGCACGGCAGCTACTGTCTGCCTGTATCCAAAAGGCGGGGGGACAGCGGGAGATCGTGCCGGTGTCCGGCTGGCGGAGCCAGCAGGAACAGCAGCGGATCTGGGACGACTCCATGGCGGAGCATGGGGAGACATTTACCCGCCAGTATGTGGCCCTTCCAGGATGCAGTGAGCATCAGACCGGCCTCGCCATCGACCTGGGAAAGGCTGCCGGATACATCGACTTCATCCGGCCTGCCTTTCCCTATGACGGCGTCTGCGGAAGATTTAGGCGTCTGGCGGCCCGGTACGGCTTTATCGAACGCTACCAGCGGGGCAAGGAGGAAGTCACCGGGATCTCGGCTGAGCCGTGGCACTTCCGCTATGTGGGGGCGCCCCACGCCCAGCTGATGGAAACCAACGGGCTGTGTCTGGAGGAGTACCGGGACTTTTTGCGGCAGGGTCCCCGGAGCGTCGCTCTGGAAAACGGCCGCATGGCCCAGGTGTTCTATGTGCCCGCCGCCGGAGCCGTCACAGAGGTGGAAGTGCCGGAGGGCTGCTGCCAGATATCCGGCGACAATGTGGAGGGATTTATCCTGACATGGTGGGGGGATACCCATGAGAACGGCTAAGAAAACCGTCCCGACTTTGGACCTCTTTCGTCTGGCGGCAGTCCTGCTGGTGGTGATGAACCACACCTCGCCCCTGGCGGATGTGTCTGCCATGGCTGATTTCTGGCTTACCCGGGTACTGGCCCGGGTGGCAGTCCCATTCTTTCTGATGACCACTGGGTACTTTCTGAGCCGGAATCACTGGGCTGGTGTGGGGCGGCAGCTGAAAAAGCTCTGCCTGCTCTACGGCGTCTGCATCCTTTTGTATCTGCCAGTGAATCTCTATGCCGGCAGCTTCACCGGTCCGGCGGATGTTTTGCGGAAACTGCTGGTGGACGGCACCTTCTACCACCTGTGGTATTTCCCGGCGACCATTCTGGGCATCGTCATCGCCCGGTGGCTCAGCCGGCTGGGCCTGCGGGTGGCTCTGCCTGTGGCGGCGCTACTCTATCTCATCGGTCTGGGCGGGGACAGTTACTATGGACTGGTTTCCCAGATCCCGCTGCTTCGGACCCTTTACGACGGCATTTTTACACTGTGCGGCTATACCCGCAATGGCCTGTTCTTCGCGCCACTGTTCCTTCTGCTTGGGGCCGCCGGAAGGCGGTGGAACCAAAAGCTGTCTCTGGCGGGCTTCTTCCTCTCTCTGGCAGCCATGAGCGCCGAGGGGCTGTGGCTCCATCGCATGGATGTCCAGCGCCACGACAGCATGTACCTCGCCCTCCCCCTGTGCATAGTATGCCTTTTTTCTCTGCTGCTGGGCGGAAACAAGGGCGAGTCCAGGAAAGTCCGGGAATTTTCCACAGCCATGTATGTGCTCCATCCCCTCTGCATCGTACTGGTCCGGGGAGCGGCAAAGCTACTGGGACTGGGAGAAATGCTCATTGAAAACAGTGTTCTCCATTTTATTGTGGTGCTGGCGCTCAGTGCGCTGCTCTCCGCCCCTTGCCTGCTGAGGCTTCAAAAGAAGCCCAGCCCCACCGCTCGGGCCTGGCGGGAGGTGGATCTGGCGGCCCTTGGGCACAACGCCCAGGTGCTGCGGAACACATTGGCCCCGGGGACAGAGCTGATGGCGGTGGTAAAGGCGGAGGCCTACGGTCACGGCGGGGCAGTGACCGCCCGCACCTTACAGCGAGCGGGCGTCCGGGCCTTTGCCGTGGCCTGCCTGGCCGAGGGGATTGCTCTGCGAAAGGCGGGCATCCGGGGGACGATCTTGATCTTAGGTTATACCTCCCCGGAGGAAGCTCCGCTCTTGACACGATGGCATCTGACCCAGACGGTGGCGGATATTGACCACGGGCGGGCCTTGGCAGCCAGAGGGCGGCGTGTCCATGTCCATCTGGCCCTGGACACGGGGATGCACCGGCTGGGCATCCTGGCGGAAAACCGGAAGGAGATCCTGGAGGCATTCCGGCTTCCAAACCTGGTAGTGGACGGTGTCTTTTCTCATCTATACGTCTCGGACAGCCTGGAAGCCGAAGATGTTGCCTACACCCAGGAGCAGCTGACCTTGTTCTATGATACGGTGGCCTGGCTCCGAACTGCCGGATATGATCCCGGCAAAGTTCATATCCAGTCCAGCTATGGACTTTGGAACCTCCCAGCTCAGCCCTGTGACTATGTCCGGGCTGGAATCGCACTCTATGGAGTTCGAAGCGATGATGCGCCTGTTCAGCGAAGCCTTGACCTGCGGCCGGTTCTGTCTCTCCGGGCCAGAGTGGCCAGTATCCGCACTGTGCAAGCCGGAGAGAGCGCCGGGTACGGGCGGGTCTTTCAGGCAGAGCAAGAAACCAAACTGGCGGTGGTCACCATCGGCTACGCGGACGGTCTGCCCCGGGATCTGCCTCAGCGGGGCGGCCAGGTGCTGATTCAGGGCCGGCGTTGTCCTATGGTGGGGCGGATGTGCATGGACCAGTTGCTGGTGGACGTCAGCGATCTTTCGGAGGTCGCTCCTGACGATACAGTGACTATTATCGGCCGGGATGGCGGTCAGGTGATTCGGGCAGAGGAACTGGCTGCATGCTGTGGGACGATTACCAACGAACTGCTCTCCCGGTTAGGCATGCGGTTACCCATTGTTTCTGGTTAAAGAGCGGTAGGGAATTTTACAAAGATTCCGGTTCGGATTTCAACATGAATATACCTTTAAACAGGAATAGCCACCAACCACGATGAAATGGTTGATGGCTATTCCCGTTTGGTCGACACCAAGAGATTCTCTCAATCGGTTTAATCTGGTGTTTTCAAGATGTCCTTATGAGGAGTCGCCCTTGTGCGTGTCTCTCTTTTTGTATACCAAAACCACGCGTTAGACGCGTGGTTCGGTAAGAATTAAATAGTTGAGCAGAAAAAACTCCTTACGCAGCGGGGAAATTGCCGCTCTCGCGGCGTCGGCTTAACGGACAGAGAACTGCATATCCTCGGAATTTCTCATGCCGGAGAGTAATTTTAGATAGAAAACCGACGGGAGGCGTGGTATCATGTTTCATATCGATGTGTCACAGCTGGATCATCGTCCGCGGCAGCATCGGCGGTACGGCGGGGAGCTTTTTAGGAGAATATCAGGCGGGCGGGATCATCCTTGTTTTGGGGCTGTCCCAAACGGGCCGTCCCATCGTGAGTAATTTCCCCTGTACCGGTATGCACGGTGGAAAGCTCTATCTGCGCTCAGACGACAGCGGTCTGCGGCTTCCCGGACAGGTCAAAGCGCGGCCTGCCGGGGTGGATGACCTGACCGTGATCACACCGGATACAAGGAACCCCTATCGCCAGATGTATGTTTTGAATTAAGAAAAGCAGGTGAGAACATGAAGTACACGCCGGAAGAAGTGATACAATTCGTGCAGGAGGAGGACGTCAAGTTTATCCGCTTGGCCTTCTGCAACGTCTATGGAAAGCAGCACAATGTGGCCATCATGCCAAGTGAGCTCAAGCGCGCCTTCACCTACGGGATCGCCTTTGACGCCTCGGCGGTGGAGGGCTTCGGCGGCGAGATCCGCTCCGATCTGCTGCTTCACCCGGATCCCTCCACCCTGATCCAGCTTCCGTGGCGGCCGGAGCAGGGCAAGGTGGTGCGGATGTTCTGCGACATCTCCTATCCGGACGGCAGACCCTTTGAGCGGGATACCCGGAGCATCCTGAAGCGGGCGGTGGCAGATGCCGGCGCCCGGGGCGTTCAGTTCGCGTTTGGCGCGGAGATGGAGTTCTACCTGTTTCGCCTCGATGAATATGGCGAGCCCACCAGCATCCCCTACGACCATGCGGGCTATATGGACATCGCGCCGGACGACAGAGGGGAGACGATCCGCCGGGAGATCTGCCTGATGCTGGAGCGGATGGGGATCCGGCCGGAGAGCTCCCACCATGAGAGCGGCCCGGGCCAGAATGAGATCGATTTCCGGTATTCAGACCCCCTCACGGCTGCCGACAACGCCGTTACCTTCCACGCGGTGGTCCGCACCGTGGCGGCGCAGAACGGGCTTTGCGCCAGCTTTTCCCCCAAGCCCTTGGCAGACTGGGACGGAAACGGGATGCACATCAACGTCTCGGCCAGATGTGACGAGAAGGCCCAGCCGCTGCCTGGTGTCATTGCGGGGATCCTGGAGAATATCCGGGATATGACGCTGTTTATGAATCCCTGCGAGGAGTCCTACTATCGCCTTGGCCACGACAAAGCGCCTCTCTATGTGACATGGTCTGCGGAAAACCGCTCCCAGCTGATCCGCATCCCGGCGGCGGTGGGCGAATACCGCCGGGCCGAGCTGCGCTCTGCCGATCCGATGACCAATCCGTACATCGCCTATGCGCTCATGATCTACGCCGGACTGCATGGACTTGCGCATGACCTGCAGCTCTGTCCGGCGTCGGACTTCAATGTCTATACCGCGCCTGCGGAGGTGCTGGAGGGACTGAAAAAGCTGCCCGGCTCTCTGGCAGAGGCTGCCGCGCTGGCAGAGGCAAGCGCATTTATCCGCAAGCATCTCCCGGAAGCCGTGATCTCCGCCTATTGCCATCAGTGAGTGACCTGCCGGAAGCAGGTGAAAGGAGGGGAGAACATGGTCTTTCAGGAACGGACATACAGTGTTCTGATCGTCACCGCCTCGGACAGCTTTACCACGAAGATCATGCCGCTGCTCCCCGTGACGGATTACTGGCCGGTGACGACGGTACACAGTGTCGGAGAGGCGCGCCGCAAAATCGCGGAGGCGGCATTTGATATTGTGCTGATCAACGCGCCGCTGCCGGATGACTTCGGGATGCAGCTGGCGGTGGATATCTGCACCGGAAGCGGCGCGGGAGTCCTGCTGCTGGTGCGGAACGATCAGTTCGACGATATCTACGCAAGAGTTGTCGGGTACGGCGTGCTGACGCTGTCCAAGCCCACCGGTATGCAGATGGTGGCGCAAAACCTGCGGATCCTCTGCGCCACCCGCGAACGGATGCGGCGGATGGAGGCAAAGCAGGCCACGGTGGAGGAGCGGATCGAGGAGATCCGGCTGGTCAACCGGGCCAAATGGCTGTTGATCGAGTGCCTTGGCATGACAGAGCCGGAGGCCCACCGCTATATCGAAAAGCAGTCCATGGATCGGCGCATATCCAAGCGGGAGGTGGCGGAATCCGTGATCAAGACGTATAAATAGCAAAAGCCTTCCGCATACAGGGATGCTCTGAATCATAAAAACACCGCTTGACAAAGCGCCGCAGGCCGCAGTAAAATACCAACTGTTGAACAAGGACGTTCATCAGGGGACTTTTGCCCCCTGATGGGCGTCTTTTCTTTTTTTGAATTTTGCATGGGAGGGCGACACATGACAAAGTATATTTTTGTGACGGGCGGCGTTGTTTCCGGACTGGGAAAGGGCATCACGGCGGCTTCCTTGGGGCGGCTGCTGAAGGCGCGGGGACTGAAGGTGGCGGCGCAGAAGCTGGATCCTTACATCAATGTAGACCCCGGCACCATGAGCCCCTATCAGCATGGCGAGGTCTATGTGACCGAGGACGGGGCGGAGACGGATCTGGATCTGGGACATTACGAGCGGTTCATCGACGAGGATCTGAATCAATACTCCAACCTGACCACCGGAAAGGTCTACGCCAATGTTATCGCCAAGGAGCGCCGGGGCGCGTATCTGGGTTCTACCGTGCAGACCATCCCCCACATCACGGATGAGATCAAGCGGTTTATCTACAATGTGGGCAGCAAAGCGGAGGCTGATGTCGTGATCACCGAGATCGGCGGGACCATCGGGGATATTGAGAGCCAGCCCTTTATCGAGGCCATCCGGCAGGTGGGCCGTGAGGTAGGCCCCGGGAATGCCCTGTATATCCATGTCACGCTGGTACCTTATCTGAAGGCGTCCGGCGAGCATAAATCCAAGCCGACCCAGCACTCTGTGAAGGAACTGCAGGGCTTGGGTATCACGCCGGACATCATCATTCTGCGCTGTGACGAGCCCATTACCGACCCGGGTATCTTTCGTAAAATCTCGAATTTCTGCAACGTGAAGCCGGACTGCGTCATTGAAAATCTGACCCTGCCCGTTCTCTATGAGGCGCCCCTCTATCTGGAGCAGGCAAACCTGTCTGCGGTGGTGTGCCGTGAGCTGCGGTTGTCCACGCCTGAACCGGACCTGCGCCAGTGGCGGGACATGGTCGCCGCCATCAAGAGCCGCAGCAGGTCGGTGACCATCGGCCTTGTGGGAAAGTATGTGCAGCTTCACGACGCCTATCTCTCCGTTGCGGAGGCGCTGCACCACGCCGGCTTTGCCCTTGGCGCAAAGGTGGATATCCGATGGATCGACTCGGAAACCATCACGGAGGAGACGCAGGAGGAGCTCCTCTCCCACCTTGACGGGATCCTTGTCCCGGGCGGCTTCGGGAGCCGCGGCATCGAGGGGATGATCCTGGCGGCCCGGTACGCCCGGGAGCATCACGTCCCCTATCTGGGCATCTGCCTTGGTATGCAGATCGCCGTCATCGAATTTGCCCGCCATGTGATGGGCATTGCCAATGCCGACTCAGGTGAATTTGCCCCGGAATGCCGCCATAAGGTCATCGATTTCATGCCTGGTCAGGGCGAGAATATCGACAAGGGAGGCACTCTCCGACTGGGCAGCTATCCCTGCGTGATCGCCGACGGAACGACCATGGCGCGGTGCTACGGGAGCAAGGAGATCCGGGAGCGTCACCGTCACCGCTATGAGTTCAACAACGACTATCGGGAGCCTATGCAGGCGGCGGGCCTGACCATAAGCGGACTGTCCCCCGATGGAAGGCTGGTGGAGGCCGTGGAGCTGCGCGACAACCCCTTCTACGTGGGCGTGCAGTATCACCCGGAGTTCAAGAGCCGCCCCAACCGCCCCCATCCGCTGTTTCAGGGCTTTCTTGATGCTGCATTGAAGGACTATTAAAAAAGCAGGCATGGAACGAGGCGGCGTCAGACTGGGCATCTATAAAGGCCGTTTTTGCAACTTTTCCGAGGGTTTTCCAGATAATTCCAGCAGCACCATTCGTCAAAATAACGAAAAGTCCTGAAACCATTGTGGTTTCAGGACTTTTGACCATGGTGCGCGGTACAGGACTCGAACCTGTGACCCCATGCACGTCAAGCATGTGCTCTACCAGCTGAGCTAACCGCGCAGACAACGATAGTATACTACCGCAAACAGCGGCACTTGTCAACACTTTTCTTGCCATTGCATAGAAAATTTGCTATACTGACGGCAAATGTATGCAAGGAGTTGGTCGACCTATGGAGAAGATCGCACTGGTCACGGGTTCCTCCCGGGGCATTGGACGGGCCGTGGCGCGGAAGCTGGCGGCGGAGGGATACGCTGTCTGCGTCAACTATCGGGTGCGGCAGGACTGCGCCGAGGCGCTTGTGGCGGAGCTGACGGGTGCGGGCTGCCGGGCCATGGCGGTGCAGGCGGATGTGTCCGTCCGGCAGCAGGTCAACGAGATGGTGCGCCGGGTGGAGGACGCCTTCGGCCCTGTTTCCCTGCTGGTGAACAACGCCGGCGTATCGGAGCAGTCCATGTTTCAGGACGTCAGCGACGAGATGTGGCACCGCTATTTCGCCGTCAACGTGGACGGCGCGTTCTACACCTCGCAGGCCGTGCTGCAGCCCATGCTGCACCGGCACACGGGCTGCATCGTCAACATCTCCTCTATCTGGGGCCTGCGTGGCGCCAGCTGCGAGGTGACCTACGCCGCCACCAAGGCGGCGCTGATCGGCCTGACCCGCTCGCTGGCGGCGGAGCTGGCGCCCACCGGCATCCGGGTCAACTGCGTGGCGCCGGGCGTGATCCACACCGATATGCTGGACGCCCTGCCGCCGGAGATCGTGCCGCAGCTGGTGGAGCAGACGCCGCTGGGGCGACTGGGCAAGCCGGAGGATATCGCGGAGGCGGTGGCCTTTCTGGCTGACGAGCGGGCCTCCTTCATCACGGGGCAGGTGCTTACCGCGGACGGCGGGTTCATACTATAAGACACACCATAAAAGATATAGCGAAAGGCGCACGGCTTCAAGCCGTGCGCCTTTTCTTTACATATGCTGCTCCGGCAGCGGCAGCGCGTGGATTATCACGCGGCCGAAGCAGGTGAGACTGCGGCCGCTGCCCCGGTGGAAGACCACATCCATATCCGCTCGGTCGCGGTTCAGAGAGAAAAGGTAGACCATGCCGAAGCCGTCGCGGCAGTACTGCTTGCACAGCATATCGCCGTCCACGCAGAAGATGCCTACATCACCGTTTTGCAGGGGGTCGTGGTTCACATAGACGATGCTCCCGTCGGCGATATACGGCGTCATGGAGTCGCCCTGAATACGGACGGCCAACTCCGCGCCCGTGGGGACGTCGCCCTCCACGGGGATCAGCGTATAGTCCTCGCCGAACACAGGCGCGGCAAAGCCCGCCGCCGCCGGGGACTGGTACAGGGGGATGGTACGGCGCTCCTGCAGGGGGCGGAGACGGTGTTCCTCCTCCACCATGACGCCCAAGGCGTCCACCAGCGTGTGGACGGTCTGGCGGCCCGTCAGCGGCAGACGGCGGTACTTCTCCAGCAGATGCAGCTCCTCGTCGGAGCAGGAGCCGCCCCCACTGCGGAAGCTGCCGCGATACAGGTAGTTGGGATCTACCTCCAGTGCGTCGAACAGCCGCAGCAGCACGCCCTCCTTGGGGGCGCTGACGCCGGTTTCGTAGTTGCCCACCGCCGAGAGCGAAACGCCCAGCCGTTCGGCCAGCTCTGCACGGGACAGGCCCAGCTCCTCCCGCCGTTTACGCAGTTGTTCACAAAAACTCATAGGCACCCTCCTCGCCGGCTTTCGACAAATTCTGACTCTATCCTACTCTGATTTTTTGGTTTTGTCAATCCATTATAACAAGAAACTTGAGATTTTAGGCTTGACATAACAAGATTCTTGTGATAAGCTGGACAAGTCAACAAGAAAACTGGTTATTGGGCAGCAAAAAGCCGCCGCCCGAGAGGGCGGCGGCGCACAGGTGTTCACTCGTCTGCGGCCTCTGCATCCAGCGGATCGACGATGGTCACGGTGTCGCTGAGTACATGCGCCTCCGGCCAGTAGCGGATGCCGGGGGCAGTGATGGTGCCCTCCCAAAGTTGGTAGACGATGTTCTCCGGCATCCAGACGTCGGCGGTCAGCGCGCCGCCGGTGAGCAGCACGGTGGGGATGGCGTCGGTGCTCTCGTCCACAAAGCCCCAGCCCTCCCGCAGGATGAATTCGCCACCGCGGCACACCAGCCGCGGGCAGTCCAGCAGCAGGCCCACAGAGGCGGTGCCGCCGGTGACGCAGACATCGCCGGCGACGGCGGCGCGGTCGGTGGTCAGGGAGCCGGACAGTAGGATCAGGTTGGCGGTGTCCTCCGCCGTGCTGTTGGCGACCAGCCCTACCTCCGGGCAGGTGACGTCCACGCCGTCTACGACCAGCGCGGGCAGTTTCTCCCTGCCGGTGCCCGCCTCCAGCCGCTGGGACAGGGTCAGCGTGCCGCTGCCGGTGATGACCACCGTATCGAAGCCGCCGAAGTGGCCGGTCTCATCCCAGCCGGTGTCGGCCCAGCAGTCGCCGGACAGCTCCAGCCACAGGATACCGCCGGAGGTGCTGCAAAGGCTGGGTACATAGCAGCTGTCCGCCTTGAGGTGGACGCAGTGGTACAGCTCACCGTTCCAGCAGAAGCGTCCGTAAGCGCTCTCCTCATAGGCCTTGCCGCCGGTGAGGTCCGCCACCATATAGCCCTCTCCGCCCGACGCGGCCAGTTGGCCGTATTCGCCGTTGTGCCACAGGGGCAGATAGTCCGGCGCGCCGTGGGACGCTCCGGCCGCCAGCGGCAGCTTACTGTTGGTGGGGGCGATGATCTCCAGTTCGGCGTAGTCGTAGTACAGGCTGCATACCGCCGGTACGGAGGGAGTCTCCTGCCCGTCAGGTTCCGTCTGGTCGGGCGGCGCCGGTGTATTGGTATCGCCGCAGGCGCACAACAGCGCCAGCAGCAGGGAAAGAAGCAGGCAGGATATGCGTTTCATGTCCGTTCCTCCTTAACATAAACCGTGTGATGCTGTCATTATATACGCAATGTCGTAGGCGCGCAACGTTCCGGATAAAAAGCTTCTCCGCCGATCAAACGATCAGCGGAGAAGCTTGGTGGGGGATGGTGGATTCGAACCACCGAAGGCGTTGCCAGCAGATTTACAGTCTGTCCCCTTTGGCCACTCGGGAAATCCCCCATATACAATTTTGGAGCTGGTGGACGGACTCGAACCCCCGACCTGCTGATTACAAATCAGCTGCTCTACCAGCTGAGCTACACCAGCATTTTTCACCAGCGGAGTTTATTTTAGCAGATGCATTGACGTTTGTCAACACAAAAGTTTGGAATGAACCATATTTCTTGCACACAGGATGAGGAGGAGAGTGATCGCACATGAAACTTGCCGAAATGTCCCCGCTGTATGAGGACAGCGCCCGGCGCATCCAGCGGCGGATGGAGGAGCTGCGTCTGTCTCTGCGCTCCACGGAGGACCCGGAGTGCGCCCGGCAGCTGCGCCGCCGTCTGCTGGAGCTGCAGCCTCTTCTGCGGCAGTGCCGCCAGCTGGCGCAGGTGACCGCACATTACTATGACAGGAGTGATAGAAGCCATGATGCATCCCGCCTTTGACCCCATGGACATCGCCGGACTGCGCCTCTGGATGCAGGAGGAGGCCGGTGACAACAGCCAGCGGCGGCAGCGCCTGCTGCACAATCTGTCGAGAGCCATGACGGAGGAACTGACGACCCGCCAGCAGGAGATGCTGCAAATGTACTACTACGAGGGGCTGAATATGACGCAGATCGCAGCCCATCTGGGGGTGAATAAGTCCACCGTATCCCGCACGCTCTGCCGCGCCCGGCGCAGATTGCATCATATCTTGCAATATAGTCTCTGAAAAGCGCGAAACCCCTTGACTTTGCAGGCGAAGGTGCATATAATGCCAGATGGTCATATTGAGAGGAGGGGGACAACTTGTCCGTTTATAATAAGCTGCTGCACGCGGAGGAGCTGCGTCTGCTGGGCGGTATCATCGGCGCGGCGCTGATGGCAACGGCCATCAACCTGTTCATCGTGCCGCAGGGCTTCTACGCAGGCGGCGCCTACGGTATGTGTCAGGTCATCCGTACCCTGCTGGTGACACGGGCGGGGCTTACGCTGCCCTTCGATCTGGCGGGTCTGCTGTATCTGATGGTGAACCTGCCCCTATTTTATCTGGCGTATCGCGGGCTGGGCCGGACGTTCTTCTTCAGAGCCACCGTTGTCACGGTGTGCAACTCGATCTTTCTGGCGCTGATCCCCTCTCCCGCTACCCCCATCATCACGGATCCGCTGACCAGCTGCATGATCGGCGGTATCGGCGTGGGCTTTGCCGCCGGGCTGGTGCTGAGCTGCGGCTGCTCCACCGGCGGACTGGATATTCTGGGACTGTACCTCAGCAAGAAGAACCCCAAGTTTACGGTGGGACGGTTCTGCATCGCGTTCAACGTGTGCCTGTATACACTGTGCCTGCTGCTGTTCAACGCCTCCACCGCCATCTACTCCGCCATGTACAACATTCTCAGCAACCTGTTCCTGGACAGGCTGCACCAGCAGAATGTCAATGTGCAGATGCTGATCTTCACCAAGGAGAATAACCCGGAGCTGCCTCGCTTCATCATGGACAAGCTGGATCGCGGCGTGACCTACTGGACGGCTCACGGCGCCTATACCGGCGACGAGGTGCAGGTGCTGTGCGTGTGTCTGTCCAAGTACGAGGTCGGCACCTTACAGCAGGTGATGCACGAGATGGACCCCCACGCATTCTTCGTGGTGCAGGAGGGCATCCGCACCGGCGGCAACTACCGGCGGCACCTGAACTGACAGGTGTCCGCGCATAAACCAATAGGAAAGCACCCCGTTTGCGAAGCAGATCTTGTGTCTGCCCGCAGGCGGGGTGCGTTTATGATGTCTTTTACAGCGCCTCAAAGTGATACCGGGGCTTGCCGACGCTCTTTCTGCCGTACTCAATGGCCTCCGCGGGACAGCGGCAGATGCACGCCATACAGTGGGTACAGTCCCCGCCCCAGGCGGGCTTGCCCTCTCGCAGCGTGATGTTGTTGGTGGGGCAGAGCCGGGCGCACTGGCCGCAGCCGATACAGGCGTCGCTGACCGTGAAGGCGCGATCTTTCACGAAGCAGCCGTAGAAGATGGGGTTCACCGGCCCGCTCATAAAGCGGTCGTAGAGCTTGCAGCGGGTCGGCGGAAAGGCGTGTCCCTCCCGGATGGCGGCGATGGCGCGGTCGATATCCGGCTCCGCCCTGGCGGCGATCTGCCGCGCCTCCTCCGGCTGGGGCGCGTTGAACATGGCGATATAGTTCTCCGGCATGATGAGCTGCGCCGTACCCATGCAGGTGAGGCCCTTCTCCCGGCACAGCGCCCGGTTGTACTTGTCGGCACTGCCGATCTCGCTGCCGCAGGTCATGACGAACCACACCTGCGTGGCGCCGGTCAGCTCCGTGCGCAGCAGCCAGTCCCGCACAAGACGGGGGATGCGCCATGCGTAGGTGGGCGTGACGATGACGAGGCGGCTGCCGGTCTCCACCGGCGAGGTGTCGCCGGCCTTGATACGCTCGTTCATGCTGCACAGCGTATCGCCCAGCCCGTCCGCTATGCGCTGCGCTGCGTATTTGCTGTTGCCGGTGCCGCTGAAATAGAGGATCATATCAAAACTCCTTCACAGTGGTCGATCTCATGCTGGATGATCTCCGCCGTCCAGCCGGTAAAGGTCTTGCAGCGGGTCTGGAGGCGCTCATTCTGCCACTGCACCTTGATGGTCTGGAACCGCTTGGTTTTCCGTATGCCGGGCAGGGACAGACAGCCCTCCTCGGCCTCGTATGCGCCGGATTGCCTGACGATGACGGGGTTGAGCATCACCGTGTAGGTACCCTCGTCGTCGAAGGCGATGATGCGCTTGCAAACGCCGATCATGTTGGCCGCCATGCCCACGCAGCCGTCCTTGTGGGCGATCAGCGTGTCCAGCAGATCCTGCGCCGCGCCCAGATCCTCCGCCGTGGCGGGCGCGGCCTTCTGGGCAAGAAAAACCGTGTCCTTGCAGATATCGCAGACCATGGGATCATCCTCCTTACTGTGCTGTGTATTGTCTCTTTGAGCCGGAAAGCGCCTTTTATTGTTTCTCTGCCCGGGCGATGGCGGGAATGTCCCCCACACCGTCCAGTACGATGCTGGGCCGGTAGGCGTAGGTGCGGAGCGTCTCGCGCGTCGAGACGCCAGAGAGCACCAGCACCGTGGACATACCACTTTCCAAGCCGGAGATCACGTCGGTATCCATGCGGTCGCCCACCATCACCGCCTCGGCGGAGTGACAGTGCAGCATTTTCAGACCGGTGCGCATCATCAGCGGGTTGGGCTTGCCGCAGAAGTACGCCTGTCTGCCCGTGGCCATCTCGATGGGCGCGACCAGCGCGCGGCAGGCGGGGGCGATGCCGTTTTCAATGGGGCCGGACACGTCGGAGTTGGCGCCGATGAGCTGTGCGCCCTGCATCACCAGATTGGTGGCCTTGGTCAGCGTATCCAGCGAATAGGAGCGTCCCTCACCCACCACCACATAGTCGGGGTTCACGTCGTTCATGGTGATGCCCGCGTCGTAGAGGGCGTTCAGAAGCCCTGCCTCGCCGATGGCGAACACAGAGCAGCCCGGCGCCTGCTCCTTCAGGAAGGCGGCGGTGGCCAGCGCGCTGGTGTAGAAATGCTCCTCCGGCACGTCCAGTCCCATCCGTGCCAGCTTCTGGTTCAGCTCCCGGGGCGTGTAGCCGCTGTTGTTGGTGAGAAAGAGATATTCCTTGTCCTCCTCGTGCAGCCAGTCGATGAACTCCGCCACGCCCGGCAGGATGCGGTTGCCGTGGTAGATCACGCCGTCCATATCGCAGATGAAGCCCTTTTTCTCGTTGAAATCGATGGAAGTATGCATATCTGTTCTCCTTTGCACCAGAGATAGCCTCATCATACCATGCCGCCGGATGCATTTCCATAGTGGGCTTGTAAAATTTTTGCCCCCTCGCCGGCGGGCTGGAGCTGGCAAGAATGCTGCAGGAGGACGGCCTCGCCCTGCGCCATCCCTTTGAGGCGGTGGCCATCGTGGAGGAGGAGGGCAACTCCTTCGGCTCCGGTATTCTGGGCGGCAGGGCGCTGGCCGGACTGGTGGAAGCGGACTTTTTGAAAAAGCTGACAAACGCGGACGGCGTTACGGCTTACGACGTCATGGCGGCCTACGGCCTGCACCCGGAGGCGCTGGCCGAGGTGAAGCGCAGCCGGGACGACTGGGCGTGCTTCATCGAGCCCCACATCGAGCAGGGACCGGTGCTGGAGAGCGAGGGACTGTCCGTGGGCATCGTGGATGCCATCGTGGGTATCTGCACGCGGCGGATCGTCATCACCGGCCGCCCCGACCACGGCGGAACCACGCCCATGCACCTGCGGCTGGACGCGATGGTGGCGGCGTCCAAGGTCGTCCAGCTGGCGGACGGGCTTGCCAGGGAGCTGCACGACGGCACCGTGGCCACCTGCGGCTCGCTCCGCGTAGAACCGGGCGCGATCAACGTCGTCCCCGGACGGGTGGAGATGACGCTGGATTGCCGGTCCTCCCATCAGGCGTCCATCGACACGGTGGTCGGCGCGGTGGAGGCGCTGCTGGAGCAGCTCCGCACCGAAGGCTACGGGGTGGAGATGTCTGTGCTGATGGACACGGCGCCGGTGCGCCTGTCTCAGCGGGTGGCGGCAGCGCTGAAGCACGGCATGGCGGAGAACGGCCTGCCGGTCAGAACGCTGCCCAGCGGCGCGGGACACGACGCCATGTTCATCTCCCGCGTCACGGATGTGGGGATGCTATTCGTCTCCAGCCGGGACGGCCACAGCCACTGCCCGGAGGAGTTCACGGACACCGCCGATATCGCCCGGTGCTGCGACGTGGTGTACAGCGCTCTGCGGGAGCTGGACCGCGCCTGACCATTTCCCTGCGGCTTCCGGCAGATTCCGGTTGCGGGCGAGGGGAAAATCCGGTATGATAGAAAAAACGCGAAAAGGAGAACCGCCATGATCGAAGAAATGCTGGCGTATAACCGCGAGTTTGTCCGCTCCAAGGGCTATGAAAAGTTCCAGACCAGCAAGTACCCCGACAAGAAGATCGCCATCCTCACCTGCATGGACACCCGTCTGGTGGAGCTGCTCCCCGCGGCGCTGGGCATCCGCAACGGCGATGTGAAGCTGATCAAAAACGCCGGAGGCATGATCACCGGCCCCTTTGACAGCGCGGTACGCAGCCTGCTGGTGGGCATCGTCGAGCTGGGCGTGGAGGAGGTCATGGTCATCGGTCACAACGACTGCGGCGTGGCGCATATCAACGCCGATATGATGATCCGCCACCTGATCCAGCGGGGCATCTCTCAGGATCATATCGACATGATGCGCTACTGCGGCGTCGACTTTGAGGCGTGGCTGCGGGGATTCGACTGTGTGGAAAACTCCGTGGCGGAGACGGTGGAGCTGCTGCGCAACCACCCGCTGATGCCCGCCGATGTGACCATCCGCGGCTACATTATCAACACGGAGACCGGCGAGCTGACGCCGCAGGAGTGAGCTGCGCCGCTGCTCCGGCGATATGCCCGGCAAGACGCGGGCGCATGAGATGACAAAACGGAAAAGGAGGTGTGGCCAATGGCCACACCTCCTTTTCTGTTTTGCTGTTCTATTCCGAGGGCGTACCTTACACCGTCGCGCTGATTTTGCTGAGATCGACGGTGACCATGGGACGGATGCCGAGCATTGTGCCAAGGGCGCACCCATTGCGTTCGGGGCTGTGGAGGAAGGCCCCACGGCCAAATCCACCCGGTATCGGCTCGCAGTTCAGCCAATAGGCCGTGATATCGCGCTGCCAACTTGGCCAATTCCGGTCAAAGTATGCCTGCGTGTCGCGGATGGTCTTTCCCTCCTCCCAGAGATCCTTCTTGGCCTCCTCTATCAGGTTCGCGGTAGGCTTTGCCGAGAAATGGGGATCATACTTCTTGCGCTCCTCCACGGTGGGACAATAAAACCGCCGGGTCACCTTTTGGCTGCGATACTTGTCATCATAGATCCTTTTCCACGCCAGACGCTCCACCGGAATGACCGCCGCCAGCTCTGCTGCGGAGAATGATTTTTCCGGGAAGCCGCGGGAGGTGCGCCAGAGTCCGGTGGGCTCCTTGTAGCGGAAAAGCGAGTCTTTTTCCTTTTTCGTCAAGTCCTCGCCGTCCCAGTCGCCGCCGCTGCCTACGCAGATGACGTCACGGCTGAAAAGCTCCACAATGTCGCCGTCCCGCCGGAGCACCCGCCATACCAGCGGGGTCTTTTTATCAAAGCCGTCTATGCCAAATTCCACAAGGTCACCCGTCTTGGCGGACAACAGATCGGCGCGGGCCTGCAGCTTGTGAATGCGCTTCTCGGCTTTCTCCGCATCGGCGTCGATCTGCGCCCGGATATCTCGGATCTCCTTGTTCAGCGCCGCCGCCTTTTCGTCGATCTGACGCTTTTCCTTCAGATGGAACAGGAAACCCAGCTTGCTGCGCTCTGCGTCCAGCGCCGCGATCTGCTCCGTGCGCCGGGCAATTTCCTCTTCACACCTGCGCTTGCCGCGCTCAAATTCCTCCTGCTTTCGTTGGGCGGTGTCTCTGAGGGACTGGATCTGCTGCGCACGCTGACGCTTTTCCTCCGCTTGCTTCTGGCGGGCAGCTTCCTCGGCTTGACGGCGCGCCTCCTCCTCGGCTCTCGCCTTCGCGGCCGCTTCCTCTTCTCTCTTGCGCTTGGCCTCCGCTTGGGCTTTGCGCCGCGCGGCTTCCTCCTCCTTGCGCTTTTCCTCCGCCTGCCGGTGTGCCTCCTCCGCCTGTGCGCGAAGCGCGGAGAGGGTCTCGCGTGCGTCTGGCGCAAGTCCGTTCTCCTCCTCCGCCAGCAGCGACTCTATGGCCTGATATACCGGCTTTTCCAGACGCTCCCTGACACGGGCGGCATAGGCGGATATCACTTCGATAGGCCGTTCCTCCAGCGTGACGGTCTGGTCGGCAAAGTCCGCCAGCGCCGCAAGAGACTCCTTCATAGACGCCAGCGCCTTGTGCGCCGGGTACTGGGCCCGCTTCAGCGTGTATACGTACTCGGCCTGCTTCAGCACAGCCTCTGCGCTGGTGCTGATGTCCTGCAAAAGATTCTTCAGATCCTTCCGCAGCTTGGGTATACTGTGCTCGCCCTCACTCTGCTGGAAAATCTTTACCCGCAGGTTTTGCGTCACGTTCCGCGCAATAGAGAAGTGCTCCACATAAGCCGCTACACAGTCCGCCCATTCCTTCGGCAGCTTACCGGTGAGCGTCATGTGAACATACTGCTCTGCATCGGGCCGCTCCAGCAGCGTGACCGGCTTATCGGCACGCATATGATCGAACATACGAGCGGCCAGCGCCTCGTACCCGGCGCGGTCCTTTCGGCTCACACCGCTGATCTGCAGCCGGACGCTCTGGAGATGGTCGTCTACACCTGCGGTGAGAATGGCGTGCAGCGCACCCTCGGCGTGGAAAAATGAAATGGTGCCCGGCAGATCGGGGCGTGCATACCGCACGGCCCACGCAGTATGCACGTCCAAGGCATGGCCGGCGGCGTTGCCTATGACCTGCGTGATGCCGCAGAATTCATCTGTCGTCCGGAATTGTGCAAACAGGTCGTTTTCGTTTTTCTCTCCGGCAAAAATGATAAAGCGGGATGCGTTGAAATCGTCGGGGTCGGTTTCGTTGGGCAGATAGGCGACGAAGTCCCGGTTCTCCACCTCGGTGCTTACCACAAATCCATCGGGGATGTCAAACGTATAGCCGTCGCCGCGGCAACTGTTCCCCTGCGTATAGGTCAGCTCCTCCGGCAATTCCACGGCCGTCACCGGCGCCGGCTTGGTGGCTGCTTTTTCCGGCGCCTTTCGTGTCTCGCCCCGCAGCTCAGCCAACTCCTCCTGTGGGCTCTTTACGGTCATATGCAGCGCGTCCAGCAGCTCGGTCAGCAGGATGATCTTCACATCCTTGCCCTTTATCCGCTGCTCCAACGCGTGCTTGACCTGGGAATCGCCGGCATATGCGGGATCGCACACAAGATAGTCCGTTTTACCGGAGACGGCGGTTCTTTGGAGTCCGCCTCTGCTCACCACCGCCTGCAAAATATCCGGCCATTCCTCTCTGTGATTGACGCCGGCAAACACAAACGCTCTATTAGCAAATGTAAGCTGCACCCTCTTTGAGAGATCCTTGCGATGGCGGGCCAGCCAATCCGTCTCCTGCGAGATGGCGCTTTCCAGCTGGGAGATCTTTAATTCACGCTCCCAGCGCTGCTGTTCCTCCGGATGCTCCCACCAGCAGTTCATGGGGCCGTCCTCGCTAAAGATCGGTTCACGGGCGGCGTAGGTCATGGCGCACCAGGCGTAGAGGACATCCGCCGCCTCACCGGTCAAAGCCTCCTCATGATCCCGGGTTTCCTCCAGATGGTGATAGATGGTCTGCATGGCGGGATACATGGCGGCCAGCTCGCGCCGCAGTCCATCCAGAGAACCCACGTCCTCGACGCTGCCTCCCTCGCCGTCCTCGCTGCGTACCTGCGCCTCCAGCTTCAGCTGCTTCCTCGCCGTGGCCGACATGGTGTCCGGCACATAGAAAACATGGATATCATCGCCGGAACAGATCACCGGGGAATAGCTGCCGCCGGTATAGTTCAGATAATTCCGGTCAGCGATGAAGTGCAGCAGCTCCTCAAGCGTATCATAGGAGAGATCGCTGGGCTGTACCTGCTTTTTCTCGCAGTAGGCCGCCAACGTCCATGCGAAGGAGCGCAGCACGTGATAGGTGATGATGCGCTGGATATAGCCGTGCTCGATCTCCTGCTCCCGGTCGTTGGACGCGTCAAAATAGTCCGCATCCACGCGGAACAGCGCCGCCATCCGGTGGGCGGTCTCCGCCAGCTCAAACGGCTCCGTATCCGCCTTTACGATGTCATGGAAAATCTTTGCCATCGCCGCGTTGCCGTCGTCATCCGCTTGGGAGGCAGCCATATCCGCGATCCGCTCAAAGGCGTACTCCGTACCGCTTTGGTTGACGTTCATTAGCCCACCAAAAACGGAAAATGCAGCTTTTGTTTTGTGCTGGAACTCCAGCTGGCTGCACTGACCGTCCAGCGGCTGTGCGGCGGGAATATCGCTGTCCGGGTCGGGCTGACCGCTCAGCGCCGCGTATGCCTCATCCAAGGACATATTGGCCAGCGTTTCGTCGTCAGCGGCCTTGCCTGCCGCCTGCAAATTTTCCTTCATAACAGCTGAGGCATCGAATACGCCTGCGGGCGTATCCTTCTCGCCGTCCTCGCCATCCTCGGCGTAATCCTCTCCCCAATGGGGGTCCGCCTTGGACAAGGCCTGCAAGGCCATCACGCGCCGGTCAAGCTCCGGATCGTCCAGCACCTCGGCGGCTTTGGTGTACCACTCCAGTGCGGTCTGCATATTGCCTGTGCAGCCCGTGCCGAACTGATAGCACCGCCCCAGATCCTTCATGGCCAGACCGTAGCCCTGCTCGGCGGACTTTTGCATGAGCGCAAAGGCGGCGTCGTGATCCTCCGGAAGCACATCACCGTTCATGTAGCAGCAGGCAAGACTATGCTGGCAGGCGGCGTGACCCAACTCGGCGCCCTGCTTGTATAGTGCTGCCGCCTTCTTGCGGTTTTTTCGGACGCCGCGCCCATGCTCGTAGGCCAGTGCCAGGATCCAGGTACCGTCGCCATTCTTCTGTGCCGCGGATTTTTGCGCCAGCTCGAAGGCCTCGTCGTAGTCGTTTCCTGCGCCGGCCTGATCCATCGAGCCGCCGAGCTTCATCAGGCCCTCCGCTAGATCGGCCTGCGCCTGTGCGTCGCCCGCCGCCGCCTTCTCGGCGGCACCTGCCAGCTTTCGGTATTCCTCGGCCAGTGCCGGTGCATCATCGTCACCGGCCTCCGCGGCCTTCCCCATCCATTCGGCGGCCTTCTCAAAATCGCGCTCCACACCGTGACCCTTCGCGTAGTGCAGACCCAGATTGAACATGGCGGCAGCATCGCCGGTGTCCGCCAGCTTGCGGAACCAGTAAACGCCTTTTTGGGGATCGGGGGCTATGCTTTGCTCCTCATCGCCGTTCAGATAGAGCATGGCCAGCTCTTCCATCGCCGTCGTATTTCCCTCTTCAGCAGCCTCGATCTTTTCCTCCAGACTGAGATCGTTAAGCTCTGACCGCTCCCAAAAATCGTCCATATACGGACGGCCCGTCGTTGTGCCGCCAAACAAGGTCTGTATCGTGAGACTCGGGCGTTCCCGGCCGGAAACCACCTGCCAGCTCAGCTCGCCGTCACGCTCCGTCAGCAGGATACCTGCTTCGTCCGGATTGAGATCGGCGTACAGCGGCTCCAAGCCCTTCTCCTGGATCAGGCAGCTGAGGTTTTGGCATGCGGAAAAAAACGCGCCCATGTTCTCGCCCAGCGCTTGAGGCGCTTCTACATCAGCTCGTCTGCTTGCGCGGTCAAGCACCAGACTGCCGCACGAGGTAGCCATTTCCTCGTCCCGGCTGTACAGCTCCGACTGAATATATACCTTGAGGGTCTGTGTTTTTTCATCGGAGTGAAGGCTAAGCCAAAAGGGGAGATCTATAAGATCGAGCGTCAAATCGATATCCTTTGCGGGGTCATCAAAGTCCATCTGGAGCAGGCAGTTCAAAGCATCAATACCTGCAAAAAAATTCGGTTTCGGCATATGTAAGTGCTCCTTTATAGGATTTATAGGTTAGCTGTCACTGGGTTGCCCATTTGAGGTCAAGCTCCGCATGGGCGCTCGGCCTTCTCGCGAAAGCTTGTTCATATTCGTCATTCGTCCTCATATTCGAAAAAGCCGGCGGCCTGCCTTTTTTCCTCGAAATATCCCTCCGGCGCTTCCCGTATGGCGGGCTTGTGCCGGAAGTCAAGGGCGCCGCCATGCCCCTCGCAATCTTCGATGTAGTCAATCGGACTGTCCCTCCCAAGCGAGGACTTCGCCGTTTGCCAGTTCAAATTTCAGGGTCAGCACAAAGCTGCTGCTGCTGGAATTGGTCACAAAGTCGGTTCTGATTTTCATGGCGTTACCCCTTTACCTTTCTTTTTTCGCTGTCGCAAAATACAATTTCCGGCATGAGCGGGCAGCCGCCCATGCAAAGTGCTCTTTTCTCACAGTCTGGACAGGCGCCGCGCATCCGGTCGCGGAAGCGCTCAAAGGGCTCGCTGTTCCATGCGTCCTCAATGGTAGTCTCCTCGCTGAGCTGCACCTCAAAGCGCTTTTGCTGGTCGAAGGAGCAGGGTACCATCACCATATCCGCGCCGATATAGCAGCTGTAACGCCCGCCCTCGCAGGTGTCCAGCGACTCGGGGAGAACGGCATGACAGAAACGGATAGCGCCGGGCACGTTGCAGCTGTCCATGCCCACCTTGAAGGGATGCCGCTTGTCCACCAGCGCAAAAAACCTCGCCACGCGGGGGTCGTCGACAGCCAGCATATTCGCCGCTGTTCCCTGCCCCGCCGGCTTGTGCAGCAGGAAGATCACCGCGTTGATCCCGGCGGGGAAATCGTCGCGCTCCAAACGCGCAATGGCCTCATCGATGCTGTTTTTGCCCAACACATAGTGGATGTTGGTCTTGACGCCCGCCTCCAGCAGCATTTGAATGGCGTTGCGCGTGTACTCACTGCGATACCAGCTCACCGCCACCGCGCCGCAATACTGCTTGCACAGCCCCGCAAGCTCCGGCGTCAGGCCGTAGCCGGAGGTGGTGAAGCTGGGGACCAGCACATTCTCCCGGCAGATCTGCAAGATCTCCTCAAAGTTCTCGTGCTGGTCGGGGTCGCCCCTGCCGCCCAGCGCAAACTGGTTGCATCGGCCCTTGGATTGGCGGGCGATCCAGCGGAAGTCCTCCACGGTCATGTTGGGCTGCTCCACCAGCAGGCCGCTCTGGTAGCAGCCGATTCCCGCCTTGGCGCAGAGCCCGGTTTTGCCGTGGATGCAGTGTCCCATAATCCCCACATCGATCAGATGGGGGTAGGATGCCATGAACGGATCAACGCCGGTGTCTTTTCCGGCTTCATCCAGAATACCGGTACGGATATACGCGCCCGTCTCCGTGTCAAAGGCGGATTTGAAATGGCACTTCTTGTCCTCGATGATGTATTTCATAGTTTCTCTCGCTGCAAAAGAATTTGTGCCGCTATACGCAAAATCCATTATATATGGCGATACAGCAAGCGTCAAGGAAAGAAACGGCTTTTTGTGTGCATATAGCACATTTTTGAGAGGGTATGCAATCTGCATATTGTAGAAAACGACAAATATATGGCGATGAAATTATGATATTCTGCAAAACGGAACGGCATCCTTACGACAAGAGAAGAACCGCGCAAGCCGCAGGTCAGCGATGTGTTCCCTCATTCAGGCGGCCAGGGAGCAGGGCTTCTCGACTCCGCTCCTCCAACACGAGGCGCACGGAGCTGCTGCACAGATCGGGGGGATCCGTGGACAGAGTACACAAACCGTGGAGGGCGGGATTGTGTACTCTGTCTAAGCCTAAGGATGATTTTTCCGTTTGCGGGCAAATTTCACCCTTAGGGTAATAGGCATTCTGCGCAAAATTGTATATAAATGTATATACAGCAAAGCTTACATACAAAAAAGGGAAAGCTGCGATGTAAGCAGGGAGGGACGGAATGCGCCGTATCATCAGAGCGTCCGTGGAGGATATATCCCCTATGGAGAGGCGTCCGTTTTCGCGGCGCGTGTTCAACCCCTCTCGGGGGGGTAAATGGCAGCAAAGCACGGAAAGGAGGCAACCCATGCGTGATAATGGGAAAAAACTAACCACAATTCTTGTGGCGGCGCTGCTGGCCTTGGCCATGGCGCTGTCGCTGACAGCCTGTCAGGTGGAGATCCCCGGCGTGGGAACCATCAACATCAACGGCGGGAATACACCGACAGGCGGGCAGGTACCCGGCGGCAACGGTACGGGAGGCGATGAGCCGGGGGCCTACGACGATTCTCTGGATCTGCTGCGGCAGGAGCTGGAAGCGCGTCACCAGGACGAGCGCTTCGCGGTGGCCTACATCGGCGATATCGACGGCAGTCTGCGTGATCTGGCAGTTCCGCTGCGGGATTGGATGAATGATACGGCGCCGATGCTGTGCGCCCAGTATCCGTTCATCCGGAATATCCCGCAGGAGCGGGTGGTGGGCGACAGAGGAAGTCTGTTCTGCGTGGTGCCCCGTGACCCCAACGCCACCGTGGTGGTGAACCGCATCCAGTGGAGCGAGGAGAAGGGCGACTACGAGGTCATGAAGGAGCTTTACCGCAGCCAGAACGGCGAACCGATCCTGCTGTTTGTCTTCTACGAGTTGGGGAAGACCCCCTTTGAAACCACGGAGCTGCGCTTGACCGACCGCTATGGCGATACCCTGAGCTGGCTTCCCACCGCCGGATCGTTGTCGCTGCCCTACGACTTTGAGAACGATAAGAATCTGGCCATGGACTTCACCTTTTACTCGCAGGAGGGGAACGATGGAGACGACGGCAGCGACTTTGGCTGGACCTGTCCCGACGGCTCCCAGCTGACGCAGAGGCTGTGGGTATGGAATGGGGAGACGGATAAGCCCGCGATTGCCTCTCTGGAGCTGAACGCCAACAACAGCCAGGAGAACTATTGGGGCTCCGGTACCTTTATCTGGTGGTATGAGAGCGACTATACGACACCGGAGGAGGTCTACGAGGGAGACTGGTCACTGAGCGCCAACGGGGAATACTCCGGCGTGCTGACACTGGATATGACCCGCACCGACGGCAAGCGATACAAGTCCGGCGAGACGGAGCGGCTTATCCATGACAGCTTTATTGTTCAGGTGCCCATGCTCTTTGAGGACTACACCTGTCTGGCCATTGACAAGGGTACGCACGGCTCCTATCTGCCCATTCAGATGGAGCCGGAAACGGTGCTCTACTTCTATCCCCAGTGGACGGAGTAAGCGCGTGTGAATACGGAAAGGAGATGACGCCATGCGTAAAGGTTGGAAAGGGCCGTCGGTGATCCTTGGGATCGCGCTGTTGGCCGCGGCACTGTTCACTTGGCGCTGCGTGCGCCGGAAAAATAACGACAAATAAGGAGGTAAAACACATGAAAAGAAGCAGAAAAACGGTATTTGCCCTGCTGCTGGCACTGGCCATGGTGCTGTGTCTGGCCGCCGTCGCAGGGGCAACGGAGGTAGGCGGAACTGTGGAGCTGCCGCCCGGGGTCATAATCCCGCCCCCTAATAAACCCATGGATCCGCCTGATCCGGTGTGTAAAGTTCCCTTCACCAAGACGGTAAAGCTGGGCGGCAACACCCATCCCGGCACGACGGACTTTACGATTACGGTGTGTGATGTGGGAGCCCATGACTTGTCCTATTATACGGACGTGACATACTCGGTTGTCGTTACCACCAGCGGTGCGGGCAGTTATGACGGCGAGCTGATCATCAGCGGCCCGAAGGAGCAGATTGCGGAGTTTGTCAGCGAGGGCTTCTTCGTCCGCGAGGTGAATGATAACCGCTCGGGATGGACGTATTCCGACGCGGTGTGGCATGTTGCCGCCAACGGGGAAATCCGTCCCGCCAAGCTGGAGACCACAGCCAATGGGGAGTTTTATGGTGTGGTTAATACTGCCGATACGGTAAGAAAGATGACCTTCGAGAACACGTATACCTATAACACCTCCTATACCACCCCCGATGAGCAGCCCATTTCCTCTCCCAAGACCTTTGACGCCGGTGTGGCACTGTACGGTGTAAGCGCTCTGCTGTCGCTGAGCGGAACCGCGCTGGTCATCAAGCGTAAGAACGGCTGATTGACCGATCTGCAAGCACCTCAGCTCAAATAACCATACGGCGGCGGACATCACCTGTCCGCCGCCGTATATAGCCTTGTCATGATTCTATATTCTATACAAATAATTGTAATATTATAAAGTAAGCGGTCAATTGTTTTGGGAAAATTCGCAGAGGGTCTTTTCAAAAGTCCAATCTTGTGCTGTGCTCATTTTATAATAAAATTGCAACATTTTATATAATTGCAATATTTTATAAATCAGGAGGCGGAGTATGAATAAGACCTTGTTGCGCAGTTATGCACGTCTTATCGCAGAGGTAGGCGGCAATGTTCAGAAAGGACAGGAAGTATTCATTACAGCGCAGTTGGATCAACCGGAGTTTGTCAAGATGCTGGTAGAGGAATGCTACAAGTGCGGCGCAGGACGGGTGGTCGTGGAATGGAATTACCAGCCGCTTCTGAAGGTGGACTACCGCTACCGCACAACGGCGGATCTGAGCGCAGTACGCGACTGCGAGGAGGCTCGCTGGAAACACTGCGCGCAGGTGCTCCCGTGCCGGATAGGATTGATTTCTGAGGATCCCAGCGGTCTTAACGGTATTGACGCGGGGAAATACAGCACCTCACAGCAAGCGGTTTGGCCGATTTATAAGCCTTACCGGGATGCGATGGAGCACAAGTGCCAGTGGTGCTTTGCCTGTGTGCCGGGTCCGGCGTGGGCTAAGAGGTTGTTTCCGCAGCTGCGGGTCGGTCGGGCAATGGAGAGACTGTGGGAACTGATTCTTACCGTTTGCCGCGTGGAGGGCGATCCTGTTGCTGCATGGGCGGCGCATAATGCGGAGCTACAGCGCCGCTGCGACTACATCAACCGCCTGCCACTGAAGGAGCTTCACTTCAGCAGCGGCAATGGCACAGATTTCCATATCGGTATGATGCCGGAAGCACGTTTTAAGGGCGTCCGGGAGACAACAAAGGACGGGACGACCTTCACGCCGAATCTGCCGACGGAGGAGTGCCTTATCACACCGAAGAAGGGCGCGGCAGAGGGCATCGTCTATGGAACAAAGCCCCTATGCTTCCATGGACAGTCTGCGGAGAATTTCTGGATCCGCTTTCATGAGGGAAAGGCTGTGGAGTGGGGCGCTGAGACAAATCCGGAGCTGCTGGATCAGCTGATTGGCATGGATGAAGGCAGCGCTTACCTGGGCGAATGCGCACTGGTACCGTGGGACAGCCCCATTAACCGCAGCGGCGTTTTGTTCTATAATACGTTGATCGACGAGAATGCCGCTTGCCATCTGGCGCTTGGAAAGGGATATATCAATGCGATTCAGGGGTATCACGACCGTACACTGGAAGAGTGCTATGCACTGGGAGTCAACGATTCACAGGTCCATGCCGACTTCATGATCGGCGCGCCGGACACGGCGGTGGATGCTGTCTGTACCGACGGGCGGATCGTACCGATCTTCCGTGACGGCACATGGGCGTTTTGAGCCGCAGTTTCAGCAGATATAGAAGACGATGGCGTTCCGCTTAAACGCGGAACGCCATCGTTTGTTTACGAAATGATCTGTAATTCTTTTGGATAATGCGTCAGAACCTCGCAGCCATCGGCGGTGACAAGAACCAGATCCTCAATGCGGACTCCTGTGTCACCGGGCAGATAAATGCCGGGCTCTATGGAGAATACCATCCCTTCCTGCGCAACCACGCCGCAGGAGGTGCTGACGTCCGGCGGCTCATGCACCATCAAGCCAATACCGTGGCCGGTGCGTGTGATAAAGGCGGCGCCATACCCCGCATCGACGATCACCTGACGCACTGCGGCGTCTATCTGGCTCATCCGGACGCCGGGAACCGGCGGTATGCAGAACAGTTCGTTCATAAAGGCGTGCACCTGCTCATCTTCGCGGATCAGCAGCACACCGCAGCGCTCCTGTGCTTTAACGCGGCATCCAACCAGATAAAAGATACTGTCATCATCTGACACCGGTATCTGAGACAGCTCGCAGCGCCGCATATTGGCGGCCACGGATCTCAGACGCCCGTAATTCAGCATACGAAACCTCCCCGGACATACTTACCCCTGCTGCTGATAAAGATTGTATGCCTTCATAGCATAGGCCATATCGGTCTGCAGGTGTCGACGCATCCTGCTGGCGGCAGCGGTATACTTTCCGTCACACACCAGCTTGTAAATGACGTTATGCCCTTCGTTGATCTTGCTTACGTTTTCCTCTTTGTAGTACATACACGACAGCAGCTCGAGTCTGGCGCGCAGACGAGCGGCGGCCTGATCTAAATAGTAGTTCTGCGCATGGCGATAGAAGATGACATGAAAGCGCTCTGAAAATTCCTTCCACTTGGATATATCTCCCTCTGCCAAAGCGGCATTGCCGTTTTCGATGATCTCCTGCAGATCAAGTACCAGCGGCATCTGATTCAGGGATGCGCTGCAGAACTGTATTGCCAGAGCATCCAGCTCAGAGGCGAATTGATACAGCTCCTGAATATCTCGTTCCTCAAATTCAATCACGGTGACGCCGCAGTTGGAGTAGTACGTTACAAGACCGTTCTCCGCCAGACGCATTAACGCCTCGCGGATCGGCGTATGACTGACATGGAAGCGCTCTTTGAGCATATTCAAGGTCAGCTTTTGCCCACAGCGCAGCTGCTGTCTCGTAATGTCGTGATACAAATCATCGTAAATCTGTTCCGAAAGCGTTTTTCCAGCCATAAGCGGTTTTCCTTTCAAATTTCTTAGTATCACTATATTAGAACTCCGCTGTAATGGCAACAAGTGTGTAACATTTTTTGAAATTTTATATAGTTAGGAAGAAAAAGCCAAAGGCGGGCGGCGCTGAATCGCACCGCCCGCCTCGGATATTTGCGCCATTACCAGTGGAAATAGTATACGAAGTAGGTGCCTTCCAGTGGGAGGTCGTGAATGACCAGCTTGTCGTTGTGGGCGTAAAGTATGGTGGGATTATAAAGGACTGCGTATACCGCTTCGTCCTGCACCAGCGTGAAGATCTTGTCATAAATACCGGCACGTTCGGCGGTGCCCACGGCAGCGACAGCGTCCTGGAACCATTACTCCACCTGGTCATTATACCAGCGGGCGTTGGTTGCCATACCGATATAGTCCTTGCAGATGGCCATGGCCATGTTCTGTGTATCGCCTTCCAGCGACATCTGCAGGCAGGTAACGGTGAAATCACCCTGACGCAGCTTATTCAGGTATGCGTTAAACTCCAGCACCTCCAGCTGACAGGTAAGGCCAACAGCCTTCAGCTGCTCCTGAACGGCCTGCGCCAGCAGCTTATACTGATCGGCCACAACAAGGGTACCCATATCATAGCCGTTGGCGTAACCGCACTCAGCCAGCAGGGACTTTGCCTTTTCAACATCGTAGGTGTACGGCTTCTGCGTATCGCTGTAACCGAAGCGGCTCTTGGACAGCAGGTTGGAATTTTCCTCAGCAGCACCGTCCATCACGGTGGCGATGACCGGTGAGAAAAGCAAAACCGCCTGCTGGAGGAACGCGGACTCATTGTTACGGAGCGAACGCAGAAACAGATGCGAAACGGCATCAGGAAAAATGGCAGCCTGCGCTATACCATCATTCCCATGCATAAAGTCATGGAACAACGCTATCAACGACAGCTTGCCGAAGCGGAACGCCGGCGGATGCAGCGACAACTGGCGGCACAGACCGAGGAACCCCCATGTTCACCTCTGTGAGCCGCTGTGTGACCTCCTCCGGGGCGGGGCAGCGTCCCTGCCCCGGAGAGCGAGTTTTCGCCGCTTTCGGCAGAAACGAGGGATATGGAGCTTGCGCCGACGAGAAGCAGGATAAAGGGCTGGCGTCGGAACCGCCGCTCTGCCCAATCACTTCTGCCCGCAGTGCGGGCAGTTGACGGGGCTCTCAGTGTAGGCGGTTGTGGCGCCTTTTGAGCGAACTTTTGGAGAGGCTGGCGTCTTTGTTTCCGCAAGCGCAGGTGTTTCAACGAAAATAAGCGTGCCTTACGGCAGATTGGAGGGAATGATGAGCAAAAATGAAAACAGGCTGAACTTTTCCCAAAGCTGTATGCTTTGCACTGCTGAAGTTAATAAGGCTTTTCCCAAAGCGCATTCTGTTGGAAACGGCTTATTACATCAGAATGGACATGACAGTCAAAAGAATCGCCAGAAATGCAAAGCTGATCCCGGAAAACAGGAGAAGAAAACTCTTTCCGCCATTGGGAACACGGCGCGTATATTCCCGAAATGTAATGAGGCTTGCAAGAGAAGCCACCAGCGTCCCTGCACCGCCCACATTGACGCCAACCAGAAGAGCGCGGGCATCCTGCGTGAAGCGACTGAGCAGAATGGCGGCAGGGACATTGCTGATGATCTGACAGGTGAGCGCGGAGATCAGCATCGTTCCGTGGGACAAAAGGCGGGCGAACAGCACCCGGACGGATTCCATCCGGGCAAGATTGCCGGAAAAGGTGAAAAATGCGGCGAAGGTGGCCAGCAATCCCCAGTCTACGGTCTTCAATGCGTGCCGATCCAGAAACCAGAGTACCAGAACAATGACAGTCAGGCCAAGAACATAGGGTACCAGCCGCAGCACCATGGCAACGGCTAAACAGAACAGTCCGCCATAGACGGCAGCCTGGCGGGAGGCTACTGTGACCTGCACTTCCGGCACGGAAAGCCGGTCTTTGGGAAATGCCAGGCAACACAAGAGAATGAGAACGGTAGACAGAATGAAGGGTGGCAGCATTGCCGAAAAGAACATCCTTGCGGAAAGATCGTAATAGCTGAAAAGATAAAGATTCTGCGGATTTCCGAAGGGTGTGATCATTCCGCAGAGATTGGCGGCGCAGTTTTGCAGAATGAACAAGAGCGCGGCGTGCTTTTCCTGACCGGTAGAGGAAAGGACAAACCAGCCAAGCGGCAGAAATGTCAGCAAGGCGGTATCATTGGTCAGAAGCATAGACCCGAACATGGTGATGACCACCAGTGCTGTACATACGCCCCGAACCGTGGAAAAGGTGTGCACCATCCGCTGCGAAAGAGCGGAAAAGATCTGCAGGTCTCGCAGAGCACCTACCACCGCCAAAACACTAAACAGACAGGAAAGCGTTTTGAGGTCGTAATAGCCTAAGTAGTCCCTGTCGGGAGGGACAAAGAACGCCGTTGCAGCCGCAGCCAGCAGTGAAATGGCCAGCATAGCATTAGTACGGCACCAGCATTGAATCTTGCGCATAAAAAAATCCCTTTCGCGTGAATATTTCCGTGAAGAAGATAACACATTTCGGGATGATTTACAATGAAGTTCTATTAACCCGGAAGACACCAAGCGGCAACGCAAATCGGCACATATTTTGCGCTGCTGGAAACAATAAAAAGACCATTTCGAAAACGGTAGCTTTCCGCGCAAAGTTGTGGTATTTGTGTTTGCTGCCAAGAAAGGAGCTGATTCTATGGCCAAGAAACGCGCCAACGGCGAGGGCAATATCAAGACCTACCTCGACGCCGCGGATAAGAGGGGACTGCTGCCCATGTTTTATCTGGAACTGGTTAGCGGACTGCGCAAGGGTGAACTGACTGCTCTCCTGTGGAGCGACCTCGACATCCAAAACAAAACCATCTCCGTGAGCAAACAATATGTTAAGAACCCCAATGGCGAACTAACGCTCTCCCGCCCCAAAACGGAGACTTCGGTCAGAAAAGTCAGTATTCCACAGGAGGCTGTTGACCTGCTGGTTGCCGAACACAAGAAGCATCCCGACAACCCGTATATGTTCCC
>ERZ870047.8-NODE-8-length-44328-cov-5.589569_pt1 | contig 44328 bp, 37 predicted proteins | sample MGYA00521268_ERZ870047 | MGnify/ENA primary metagenome ERZ870047 (study PRJEB32232, sample SAMN07284960) | human gut metagenome | biome: human-associated habitat; material: feces | host: Homo sapiens | place: Tanzania | collected 2014-01-26 ... | reverse complement strand
TTTTTTTTCAAGCAGAAGACGGCATACGAGATGCGCGAGAGTGACTGGAGTTCAGACGTGTGCTCTTCCGATCTGTACCCGCATCATCGTGTTCTACCCCTACGGCGGCGTGTCCGCCGTCCAGCAGGCGCAGATGGCCACCCAGACCGGCGATAATGTAAAGGTCTGCGCCGTCCGGGGCAACTTCGACGATGCCCAGACCGGTGTCAAGCAGGTGTTCGCCGCCTGTAAAGGCCGCGACCTCCACGGCGCCATGCTGTCCTCCGCCAACTCCATCAACATCGGGCGTCTTGCCCCACAGGTGGTGTACTACTTCCGCGCCTACGGCGATCTGGTGAAGGCGGGGCGCATCGCGCTGGGCGACAAGGTGAATTTCGTGGTCCCCACCGGCAACTTCGGCGACATTCTGGCGGGCTACTTCGCCAAGGAGCTGGGACTGCCCGTTGGCCGTCTGGTCTGCGCCAGCAATGCCAACGACGTGCTGACGGAGTTCATCGCCACCGGCCGCTATGACCGCCGCCGCCCGTTCTACAAGACCACCTCCCCCTCCATGGATATTCTGGTGTCCAGCAATCTGGAGCGGCTGCTGTTCCTGCTGTCCCGCGACCCGAAGTATGTGGCCGGTCTGATGGAGCAGCTCAATACGGACGGCGCGTATCAGCTGTCCGATGATCTGCTGGTCAAGCTGCAGCAGGACTTCTCCTGCGGCTGCTGCAACGATCAGGGCGCCGCCGATGTCATCGGGCGTCTGTGGCGGGAGCAGCACTATCTCTGCGATCCCCACACCGCCGTGGCGTGGTCGGTGGCGGAGCAGCTGGAGGACACGCTGCGCGATACCGGCGCGCCCACGGTGGTGCTGTCCACCGCCTCGCCCTACAAGTTCCCTGCCGCGGTGCTGGCCGCGCTGGGGGAGGATGACGGCGAGACCGACGAGTTCGCCATGATGAGCCGCCTGTCCCGGCTGTCCGGCGTCCCCATCCCCGGCAACCTGTCCGGGCTGGAGGGCCGCCCCGTGCTGCACAAGGATGTGATCGACAAGGACGCCATGCTGGACTATGTGCTGGCGGAAGTGCTGAAAAAGTGAGAAAGGAGCCGCTTTGATGAATATTGTTTGTTTGGATATGGAGGGCGTTCTCGTCCCCGAGATCTGGATCGCCTTTGCCGAGGAGAGCGGCATTCCCGAGCTGCGCCGTACCACCCGGGATGAGCCGGACTATGACAAGCTCATGCGCTGGCGCATCGAGGTGCTGCGGGAAAAGGGTATGAAATTGCAGCAGATCCAGGACGTCATCGCCAAGATCGACCCCCTCCCCGGCGCAAAGGCGTTTCTGGACGAGCTGCGCCGCGTGACGCAGGTGGTGATCCTCAGCGACACCTTTGACCAGTTCGCCATGCCCCTGATGGAGAAGCTGGGCTACCCCACCCTGCTGTGCAACACGCTGGAGGTGGACGGAGACGGGTACATCGCCCGCCACCGGATGCGCTGCGCCCACTCCAAGCTCACCACCGTCAAGGCGCTGCAATCCATCGGCTACGACACCATCGCCAGCGGCGACAGCTACAACGATCTGGAGATGATCCTCCACAGCAAGGCGGGCTTCCTGTTCCGCACCACGGACAAGATCAAGGCGGACTACCCCCAGCTTCCCGCCTTCGACAGCTATGACGACCTGCTGGGCGCTATCAAGGCCGCCCTGTAACGCCTCCTGCAACAAAAGGCAAGTCCTCCGCGCTCTGCGCGGAGGACTTGCTTTTCGTGTAATAGGTCACTTTTTCTCCGTGGGGGTCACATGGCCGTTTTCATCCACGGTGGCCGGCGTGATCTGGCTGCGGGTGTTGCGGGCGATGTCGTCCAGCCGCATACGGCTGGGGAAATCGCTGAGCAGCGTGTACGCCACGCCGTGCTTTTTGGCGCGGCCCGTCCGGCCGATACGGTGGACGTAGTACTCGTTCTCCTCCGGTACCTCGTAGTTGAACACGGCGTCCACATCGTCCACATCGATGCCGCGGCTGGCCACATCCGTTGCCACGAACACCCGGAGCTTTCCGTCGCGGAACCGCTGCATGACCTCCTCCCGCTTGCGCTGGGGGATGTCGCCGTGGATGCACTGGGCGTCCACGCCCCGCATCTGCAAAAACTTGGTGAGCCGCTCGGTGCTGCCCTTGGTGTTGCAGAAGCAGATGACCCGCTCGTAATTCTCGCAGTTCAGGATGCGGGCGATGGCGTCTACCTTGCCGTCGGACGGCACCTCCAGACGGTACTGGAGGATATCGGGCTTATTCTCCTTGGTGGCCTGCACCGTGATCTCCTCCGGGTCGCGCTGGTAGACCCAGGAGATGTCCATGACCTCCCGGGAGATAGTGGCGGAGAACATCCCCAGATTCTTGCGGTTGGGGATCTTATCCAGAATGCGGGTGACATCGTGGATAAAGCCCATGTCCAGCATCCGGTCGGCCTCGTCCAGCACCACGGTGCTGACATCCTTGAGCACCACGGTGCGGCGCTTCATGTGGTCGCTGAGCCGTCCCGGCGTGGCCACTACGATCTGAGGGCGGCGCTTCAGCGCGTCGATCTGCTTGCCGATGGGCTGGCCGCCGTACAGGCACACCAGCCGCACGCCCTCGTGGCACACGGCGATGTCCCGCATCTCGTCGGTGATCTGCATGGCAAGCTCCCGGGTGGGGGCGAGGATGACGGCCTGTACCGCCTCGCTCTCCGGGTCGATGCGCTCGATGATGGGGATGCCGAAGGCCATGGTCTTACCGGTGCCGGTAGGGGCCTTGGCGATGACGTCCTTCCCCGCCAGCATGGGCGGGATACAGCCGGCCTGTACCGGCGTACTGATGGTATAATGCTTGTTGCGAACGGCGCGCATGGTGGCCTCCGACAGGCCAAAGCTCTCAAACGGTGCGCCCTGTGTCACTTCCATATCCGTGTCCTCGTTTTCATATGATTCCGATGATAGTATACCATATATGTCAAGAGAGGGACTGCCCGTGCAGTCCCTCTCTTTCCGCTTATTTCTTATACGGCACGTGCCAGATGGTATCGGCATACTGGGCGATGGCCCGGTCCGCCGCGAAGATGCCGCTGCGGGCGATATTCCGCAGGCTCATGCGGTTCCATGCCGTCCGGTCGCCGTAGGTACGGCACATCCGCTCCTCGGCGTCGCAGTAGGCGGCAAAGTCCGCCAGCACCATATACTGGTCGGCGGGGCCGTCCCCGCCCATCACCAGACGCTGCCAGATATCCTCGTAGGTCACGCCGTCGCCAAAGCCGGTCTTGAGCTGATCCACCACCCGGCGCAGCACGGGGTCGCGCTGGTACAGCAGCTGGGGATCGTAGGTGTGGCGCAGACGGGCCACCTCGTCGGCCTTCAGGCCGAACAGGAACATATTCTCGTCGCCCAGCACCTCGTGCATCTCCACATTGGCGCCGTCCAGCGTACCCACAGTCAGGGCGCCGTTCATCATGAACTTCATGTTGCCGGTGCCGCTGGCCTCCTTGCCGGCGGTGGAGATCTGCTGGCTCACCTCGCTGGCGGGCATCAGCTTCTCCGCCAGAGAGACGCGGTAGTTCTCCAGAAATACCACCTGCAGCTTGTCCTTGCAGATGGGATCCCGGTCGATCTGGGCGGCCAGCGAGTTGATGAGGTGGATGATGCGCTTGGCCACGGCGTAGCCGGGGGCGGCCTTGGCGCCGAACAGGAACGTCTGGGGACGCATCTCCATGTTGGGGTCATCCTGTAACCGCTGGTAGAGGTAGATGATGTGCAGCACGTTGAGGAGCTGGCGCTTGTACTCGTGGAGCCGCTTCACCTGCACGTCGAAGATGGCGTCGGTGTTCAGCACCACGCCCTGCTGCTTCTTGGCGTAGTCGGCGAAGGCCAGCTTGTTCTGGTGCTTGATCTCCTCCAGCCGCTTCAGCACGGAGGCGTCGTCGGCGTAGGCCTCCAGCTTCTTCAGCTCCTGCGGGTGGGTGAGGTAGCCGTCGCCGGCCAGATCGCAGATCAGGCCGTCCAGACCGCGGTTGATCTGGGATGCCCAGCGGCGGTGGTCGATGCCGTTGGTGACGTTCTTGAACTTCTCCGGCATCATCTGGCAGGCTTCCTTGAACACGTCCTTACGCAGGATCTCGGAGTGCAGCGCCGACACGCCGTTAACGGCCATAGCCCCCGCCAGACACAGGTTGGCCATGCGGACATGACCGTCCCAGATGATGGCCAGCTTGGCGGTCTTGGCCGGGTCGTGGAAATAGTCCTCCACCTTCTTCTGCCAGCGGTGGGCGATCTCCTGCAGGATCTGCCAGATGCGGGGCAGCAGCGTCTCAAACAGCTGCTGCGGCCAGACCTCCAACGCCTCGGCCAGCACCGTATGGTTGGTGTAGGCCACGCAGTGGGTGACGATGTTCCACGCCTCGTCCCAGTCGAGACCCGCGTCGTCCACCAGAATACGCATCAGCTCCGGGATCACCAGTGTGGGGTGGGTGTCGTTGATCTGGATGACGTTCTTCTCGTGGAAGTTCTTCAGGGTGCCATAGACCTCGATGTGCTTGCGGGTGATGGACTGCATGGTGGCAGAGACGAAGAAGTACTGCTGCTTCAGCCGCAGGGACTTGCCCTCGTAGTGGTTATCCTCGGGGTACAGCACCTGGCTGATGGCGTCCGCCATGGCACGCTCCTCCGACGCCTGCAAATACTGGCCCTGACTGAACAGCTTCATGTCGATGGGCTTGGGGCTGCGGGCCTGCCACAGCCGCAGGGTATTGACGTGGTCGGTGTCGTAGCCGGCGATCTCCATGTCGCAGGGTACAGCCAGCACGCGGGTGTAGTCCTCATGCACCACCATCAGGTGGCCGTTGTCCCAGCGGGAGCGTACCTTGCCGCCGAAGCGGACCTCCTCCGCCTCCTGCAGCTTGGGCAGCAGCCATGCGTCGCCCAGCTGCATCCAGTCGTCCGGCAGCTCCACCTGCTGTCCCTCCACGATCTTCTGCTTGAAGATACCCAGCTCATAGCAGATGGAATAGCCGGCGGCGGGGATGTCCAGCGTGGTCATGCTGTCCAGATAGCAGGCGGCCAGACGGCCCAGACCGCCGTTGCCCAAGCCGGCGTCCGGCTCGATCTCGAAGATATCGGCGGCCTTGAAGCCCAGCTCGTCAATGGCGTCGGTCAGCGGATCCAGCAGCTCCAGATTGTAGGCATTCTTCATGAGACTGCGGCCCATCAGGAACTCCATGGACAGGTAATGCACCTTCCGCCGTCCCTCATGGAAGGTCTCCTCCCGCGTCTGCACGCCGCGCTCGGCCATGATATCCCGCAGCACCATGGCGCAGGCCTTCATCATCTCGCCGTCGGTGGCCTGTTTCTCGGTGCAGCCGTAATTCAGCCGCAGCTTCTGGATGATCGCTTCCTTCAATGTCTCCTTGGTATAAATCATATACAAAAATCCTCCGTATGAAAAGCCGGGTATCAGCCCAGCAGATTTCCATAGATGCGGCGGTATTCGCCGGCGCTCCGCGCCCAGCTGAAGTCCGCCGTCATGCCCCGGCGCCGCACGGTATCAAAGCCCTTGCGGTCGCCGCGGTACAGGCCGGTGGCCTGCCCGATCACATCCAGCATGGCCCCGGCGTCGTAGCTCTCGAACAGATAACCCGTGCCGTCCTCCTGCCCCACCTGACAGGACTTCACCGTGTCCGCCAGTCCGCCGGTGCGCCGGACGATGGGCACCGCGCCGTAGCGCATGGCGATCATCTGGCTCAGGCCGCAGGGCTCGCTGCGGGAGGGCATCAAAAACAGATCGCACCCGGCGTAGACCCGGCGCGCCAGATCCTCGGCGTAGGTGATCTGCGCCGACAGGCGGCCGCCGTACTCCCACGCCTTGCCGCGGAAGAAGTCCTCGAACCGGCTGTCACCCTTGCCCAGCACCACCAGCTGGCAGCCGGTGGCCATGATGCCGTCCAGCCCCTGCTCCACGATGTCCAGTCCCTTGTGACCCACCAGACGGCTGACAATGCCGATAAGGGGCGTGTCCGGCTCCTGTGCAAGCCCCATCGCCGCTTGCAGCGACGCCTTGCACGCGGCCTTGCCCGCCATGTGGTCGGCATCGTAGTTCGCCGGCAGCGCCGGGTCGCGGGCGGGGTCGTAGCCCACCACGTCCAGACCGTTGACCACGCCGGAAAACTTCCAGTCGATCATGCGCACCACGCTCTCCATGCCCTCGGCATAGGCCGCGTCGTGGAGTTGGGCGGCATAGGTGGGACTGACGGTGGTGACGGCGTCGGACACCAGCATGGCGCCCTTCATCAGGTTCACATCGCCGTCCATTTGCAGTGTGCCGTCATTATACCACCCTCTGTCAAGTCCGAACAGCTGATCCACGGTGTCCTCACCGTAGCGCCCCTGATACTCGATGTTGTGGATGGTGAATACCGTGCGGATGCGGCGCACCTCCTCCCAGCGGGTACACACATCCTTGAGGTAGATGGGTACCAGCGCCGTCTGCCAGTCGTTGCAGTGGAGGATGTCGGGCATCCAGTCCAGACTGGGCAGCAGGTCGATGACCGCCTTGCAGAAGAAGGCGAAGCGCTCACCGTCGTCAAACTCGCCGTACAGCGCGCCGCGGCAGAAGTAATGCTCGTTGTCCACGAAGTACCACGTCACGCCGTCTCTCTCCAGCGAAAACAGGCCGCAGTACTGGTGACGCCAGCCCAGATCCACGTAGATATAGCGGCGGAACGTCATCTGCTGGCGCCACTGCCGGCCGATCTGCCCGTACAGGGGCAGGATCACCGCCACGTCGTCGCCGTTCCGCGCCAGCGCGGGGGGCAGGCTGCCCGCCACATCGGCCAGTCCGCCGGTCTTGCAGAAGGGAAATGCCTCACTGGACACATATAGGATCTTCATACCGCAGCTCCTTTCTCCGTCAGCACTCAGATCGTGCTGTTCTTGGCGATCACGATGGGGTAGTTCTCATGTCCTGTCAGCGTCACATTCTCGCCGACCGTCACCTGCTTATCGGTGATAACGTTTTGCAGCGCGGCGCCGCTTTTCACCACCGTATCCTTGAACAGGATGCAGTTTTCCACGCTGGCGCCCTTTTCAATGCGTACATTCCGGAACAGGATGCAGTTTTTCACGCTGCCCTGAATGTCGCAGCCGTCTGCGATCAGGGAGTTGACGCAGGGGCCGCTGGGGTCGATATAGCTGGAGGGGGAGTCGTTCTCCTTGCCGTACACCGGCCGCTCCTTGCAGAACAGCTCCTGCCGCAGAGCGGGATCCAGCAGCTCCATGCTGCGCTGGTAGTAGCTCTGGATGCTGTTGATCCGGGCGGCGTAGCCGTCGTAGATGTAGGCGTGGAAATGGTACTTCTTCCCCATGTCCTGCAAAATGTAGTGGCGGAAGCTGAACTGGTTGCGGCTGGCGCACTCCGTCACCATTTGCAGCAGCAGCTTCTTGCTGAGGATGAACATATTCAGGCAGCGGTAGCCCGCCGGGGCAAACACATCATAGGCGGTGTCCGTGATGCGGCCCGTCTCATCCAGTGTAAAGTAGGTGTCCGACACATCGCCGGGGATGGAGGTGCATACCGCCGTCATGTCCGCGCCGGTCTCAATATGGCGGCGCAGCACATCCTCCAGCGGCAGGTTGATGACAAGGTCGCTGTCCGACAGCAGCACATAGTCCTGCCGGATGCCCTTGAGGTAGTTGATCACGCCCGCCAGCGCCTCCACCTTACCCCGATACTGGCCGCCTGCGCCGCGGCTCTCGTTATACGCGAAGGCGGGCAGCAGCGTCAATCCGCCGTGGTTGCGGCTGAGATCCCAGCTTTTGCCGGAGCCCAGATGATCCAGCATGGACTGGCACTTGCCGTGCATGATGACGCCCACGTCCGTCATACCGGCGTTGACCATGGCGGACAGCACAAAGTCGATGACCCGGTAGTCCCCGGCAAAGGGGATGGAGCCATGGATGCGGTTGGCGATCAGCTCCCGCAGATCCGTCTGCTTCTCGTAGGAGAAGATGATCCCGTGCATTCCTTTCATGGCCGTACCTCCTTACCGTTGGCGCCCAGCATCATTTTCGGCTCCACCACGCCGCCGTCGGGGACGGTGGTGCGGGGGCCCAGCACCGCGATGCCCCACTGATCGAAGTCCACGCTGCCCGGGTCGCCGCCGACCACGGCGTTCTTCCCCACATGGCAGCCCTCGCCCACGATGGCGTAGGACACCTTGGCCCCGGCCTCGATGGTGGCGTTGGGCATCACCACGGAGTAGGACACCTGCGCGCCCTCCCCCACGGAGGAGCCGTAGCTCAGGACGGTGTTCTTCACCTCGCCCAGAATGGTGCAGCCCTTGGCAACAGCGCTGTTGCCGATGTCGCCGTTTGGCCCCACGAATGTAGGCGGACAGGTGGGCGTCCGGCTGTAGATGGGCCAGCTCTTGTCCAGCAGGTTCAGCCCCGAGCCGGGGGACAGCATATCCATGTTGGCGTCCCACAGGGAGTCCAGCGTGCCTACGTCCTTCCAGTATCCCTCGAAGCGGTAGGCCGCCATGACCTCCCCCGCCGCAAGCATGGCGGGGATGATGTTCTTGCCGAAGTCGTTCTCGCTCTGGGGGTCGGCCTCGTCGGCGGTGAGGTACGCCTTCAGCTTGCTCCATGTGAAGATATAGATACCCATGGACGCCAGGTTGCTCTTGGGCTCCTTGGGCTTCTCGGCAAACTCCGTGATATGGTCGTCGCCGTCCACGGACATGATGCCGAAGCGGCTGGCCTCCTCCCAGGGTACCTCCATGACGGAGATGGTGCAGGCGGCGCCGGCCTCCTTGTGGCGGCGGAGCATATCGGAGTAGTCCATCTTATAGATATGGTCGCCGGACAGCACCAGCACATACTCCGGGTCGTACAGATCCACGAAGCCCATGTTCTGGTAGATGGCATTGGCGGTACCCTTGTACCACACGGCGCCGGTGGCGGACTGGTAGGGCGGCAGGATGTGGACGCCGCCGTACATACGGTCCAGCTCCCACGGCTGGCCGCTGCCGATATAGCCGTTCAGCTCCAGCGGGCGGTACTGGGTGAGCACGCCCACCGTGTCGATGCCGGAGTTGGTACAGTTGGACAGGGGGAAATCGATGATGCGGGATTTGCCGCCGAAGGGAACGGCGGGCTTGGCCATATTGCCGGTGAGGACATAGAGTCTGCTCCCCTGTCCGCCGGCCAGCAGCATGGCGACACATTCTTTCTTCATGCTTGCGTACCTCCTGCTTCCTCTTTTTTCCGTTTCAGCTTCCCGCGGCCCCGCAGGATCACCGCGCCCAGCGGCGGGATGGTCAGTGCGATGGACTGCTGCCGCCCATGGGACGGCACAGGCTCCACGGGGATGGGGCCTGCGGCGCAGACACCGCTGCCGCCCCACTGCGTATCGTCCGTGTTGAATATCTCCTCATAGCTGGCGCGCTCCGGCACGCCGAAGCGGTAGTTCTCCCACGGCACCGGCGCAAAGTTCACCGCGCAGATCAGCTCATGCCCCTTCCGGTCCCGGCGCAGGAACACCAGCACATTGTTGTGGTTGTCGTCGGCCACCAGCCACTCGAAGCCGTCCCAATCCCGGTCGTTCTCCCACAGGCTGCGGTTGCGGCGGTACAGCCGGTTCAGCTGGCGGATACACTCGTGGGTGGCGCGGCAGGCAGGGTCGTCCAGCAGGTACCAGTCCAGCTGGCCCTCAAACGCCCACTCGTGCCACTGGCCCAGCTCCGCGCCCATGAACAGCAGCTTCTTGCCGGGGTGACACAGCATATAGGCGTAGAACCCCCGGACGCCCGCCAGCTGCCGCCAGTCGTCGCCGGGCATCTTGCCCCGCAGGCTGCCCTTCATATGCACCACCTCGTCGTGGGACAAGGGCAGCACATAGTTCTCCGAGAAGGCGTAGACCATGGAGAAGGTCACGTCCCTGTGATGGAACTGGCGGAAATAGGGGTCCATCTTCAGATAGTGGCACAGGTCGTTCATCCATCCCATGTTCCACTTCAGGTTGAAGCCCAGTCCCCCCTGCTCCGGCGGGTAGGTCACCAGCGGCCACGCCGTGGACTCCTCCGCCACCATCAGGGCAGCGCCGTCGATGGCAAACGCCGTGCGGTTCAGCGCCCGCAAAAACTCGATAGCCTCCAGATTCTCCCGGCCGCCGTTCCGGTTGGGCCGCCATGCGCCGCCCTGCCGGTCGTAGTCCAGATACAGCATGGACGCCACCGCATCCACCCGCAGGCCGTCGATATGGTACTCCCGCAGCCAGTAGGCCGCGGAGGACAGCAGAAAGCTGCACACCTCCGGCTTGCCGAAGTCGAACACCCGGGTACCCCAGCCGGCGTGCTCCCACTTCAGCGGGTCGCCGTACTCATACAGGCAGGTGCCGTCAAACTCGATGAGGCCGTGGCTGTCCTTGCAGAAGTGGGCGGGCACCCAGTCCAGAATCACGCCCACCCCCGCCTGATGCAGGGCGTCCACCAGCGCCATGAAATCGTGGGGCGTACCGTAGCGGCTGGTGGGGGCGAAGTAGCCGGTACACTGATAGCCCCAGCTATCGTCCAGCGGGTACTCCGTCACCGGCAGCAGCTCCACAAAGTTGTAGCCCATGCTCTTGACATAGGCGGGCAGCTCCCTGGCCAGCTCCCGGTAGCTGAGGCTGGTGCCGTCCCCGTGGCGGCGCCACGAGCCCAGATGCACCTCGTAGATCAGCAGAGGCCCGTCCACCGGCGGCTGGGCCGCGCACTTCTCCCGCCACGCCCCGTCATGCCAGCCGTAGCCGGACAGGTCATAGACCTTGCTGTCGGAGCCGGGGCGGGTCTGGGCGTGGAAGGCGAAGGGATCCGCCTTCCATACCGTGCGGCCGTCCGCACCGGTGACGATGTACTTATAGCTGTCGTATACGGCGGCGGTGTCCACCGTCAGCGACCACACGCCGTCCTCGTCGCGGTGCATAGCCGCGCCCTGCCAGTCGTTGAAGTCACCGGCCAGCGCCACACACCGGGCGTGGGGCGCCCAGACGCGGAACGTATAGCCTTGCGCGGTGGGATGCGCGCCCAGATATGTATATGCGCTGTCCCAGCTTCCGCCGCGGTACAGCTCCATCTCCTTGGTCATGCTCTCTCTCCTTTGCAGCACCATACCACATCCGCGGCGCCGATGGCGGCGAAACAGGGCGGCAGGCATCTGTACTTATGTCTGTATTGTATCCTCTTTGTGTTTCTCCGTCAATAAACACCGCCCGGCTTTTGGCAAAATCCGTTACCGGCAATGGATTTTGTCAGAAGCGCGAAAGGGAGCGCGGCCCGCAGGCCGCGTCTCCCTCGTATCCTATTCCTCCTCCGGCTGGCGCTGCGCGGCGGTACCGCCCAGCCCGAAGTCGTCTGCCGCGCTGGACGTATCCCGGCGCAGCATGGTCTCCATCACCCGGATATCGCTGTCGATGTCCATGGCATCGGTGCGGTACAGCTCATCCAGCTGATGCTCAAAGCCCGCCACGATGCTGTCCATGGTGGCCTCGATGCGGCTCTTGGCCTGCGACAGGTTCTCGCCGCTGACCCCCGCCTCCTCAAAGGCCGCGTAGTTCTCCAGCAGCTTCAGGGTGGTGGGCAGGTAGTAGTTCAGGAACGTGCCGGCGGCGTTCTTCTTGGCCGGCGCATCCTCGATGGCCTTGAAGATGCGGCCCGACACCTGCTCGATCCGGTCGATCTTGGCGCTCAGCGCCTCGTCGGCGATGCGGTCGTTCAGCTCCCGGATCTGCCGCAGCGTACCGGCGTAACCCTCGGACGCCTGAGGCGGCACCGCCGGTTCAGGGGTCTGCTGAAGCTGCCGGGTCTTGTCGAAATACGCGGTGGCAGCCGCCTGCGACCGGAACAGCATACCGCTGCCCATATCCACATAGGCCTTGTCGCCCCACAGTCCCTTCTCCAGCATGAGATCCACGTCCTTCTCCACGCGGCGGCGGGACACATCGGTGGCGCGGGCCAGATAGTCCAGCGGCACAGCAGGCTTCTTCCCCGCCGTGCGGAGATAGGTGGCGAACCGGCGCTGGCGGCGCTTCATGGCGCCGCTGCCCAGCAGCAGCGACACGCCGCCGGTCAGCAGCCCCAGCGGATAGAACATCTGGCGCAGGAAATACACCCACTCGTTATAGTGGATGGCGAAGGAAAGATTATCCGCCACGGCGGCCAGCAGGGAGATGCAGCCCGCGACGCCCAGAATGGCGCCGATGATCTTCATGGCCTTGGCGCCCTTGTCGGTGTAATCCGGGGTGCGGGTCACCTGCTCCACGGCGCTGCGGGCCTTTTCCGCCTGGGGCGAGGCCGCCGTCACCCGCTGGGAGGTGCGCTGCCCACTCTGCCCCGCTGTCCGGCGGGCATTCTTCCTTTTGTTGCCGCTCTCGCTGAGCTTGATGAGCAGCAGGATCAGGCCGATCGGCCACGCCACGGCAAACATGACGGCGATGAAGATCCATGAGCCGATGTCGCTGTCTTTTTTCGGCGGCTGCGGCTGCCGAAGGCCGTTGTCATTGTCGTATTCGTATGCCATCAGGACTTGAACCCCTTTCCCTGCAGCTTCCGCTTGTTGCCCTTCTCGTCCACGATATAAGTGTTGTCCAGCTCCCGCCGGAGGTTGCCCATGACCGCGTCCAGATACTCCTGCCGCAGCACCTCCCGTTCCTTCTGCTCCTCCTCGGTGAGGCCCTCGGCCTTGGCCTTATGGGCCAGCTCGTTGATATGGTCGATCTTCTTCTGATCCATACAAATTCTCCCTTATACAAAGCGCCGGATGACCACGGGGAGCCGTCCCTTTTTCGTCGGGCTGCCCACGCTGTCCAGCACGCATTTTCCCAAACCCCGGCAGGTGATGGTATCCCCCGCCGCCACCGGCTTATCCGGCTTCTGGCACACCGTCCAGTTTACCTGCACCGCGCCCTTTTCCACGGCCTCCGCCGCACGTCCCCGGCTGAGGGAAAAGCCCGCCGCCAGCACGTTGTCCAGCCGCAGGGAGGACACGGTGTCCCGGAGCTCTCTGCACGCCTGCGCTGGGATCTCCAGTTCCTCCGGCGGCAGGGGCGCGGTCTTCAGCTTCACCCGGCCCGCCGACTCCCATTCCGACAGCAGGTAATCCGCTGTTTTCGGCAGTGTCAGCACCTGACACCGGCTGTCTGTCACCAGTATATCGCCGATGGTGCCCCGGGTCAATCCCAGACCCATGAGGCTGCCCAAAAAATCCCGGTGGGTCAGGTGCTCACCGCCGTACCATGTGGCAGCCACCGCCGCCACGGCGTCCGCGTCCGGCTCCTCCGCCCAGTCCGGCAGGAAGAACAGCCGCTGTCGCTCCGCGCCGTCGTAGCCGCCGAAGAACACATAGCCGTCGTGTACACCCAGCGCGCCCAACAGCCGCTGCGCCGCCGCCTGCTCCTGCGGCGAGAGGAAATCCGTGGCTGTCGGTATGCTGCGCAGGCGGCACTGCTCCCATTTATCCCACACACGGCCCAGCAGCAGGCGCTCGTCCTCGTCCCGGGCGGCCCGATCCAGCAGCTCACGCCTGTCCATAGCTGCCTCCCAGATCCTGCGTGCGGTACAGCTTGGCGTAGGCGCCGTTCAGCGCCAGCAGCTGCCGGTGGCTGCCCTCCTCGGCGATACGGCCGTTCTGGATGACCAGAATACGATCCGCCGCCCGGATGGTGGACAGCCGGTGGGCGATGATGAGGGTGGTGCGCCCCCGGGACAGCTCATCAAACGCCCCCTGTATCTTCGCCTCCGTCACGCTGTCCAGCGCGGAGGTGGCCTCGTCCAGAATGAGGATGGGCGGATCCTTCAGGAAGATGCGGGCAATGGATACCCGCTGCTTCTGACCGCCGGACAGCAGCGTACCACGCTCGCCTACATAGGTGTCAAAGCCGTCGGGCATAGCCATGATGTCGTCGTAGATCTCCGCCCGCTTGGCCGCGGCCTCCACCTCCTCATCGGAGGCGCCGGGCCGCCCGTAGCGGATATTCTCCCGGATGGTGTCTGCAAACAGGAACACATCCTGCTGCACGATGCCGATGGCGCGGCGCAGCGAGCTCTGGGTCACCTGCCGCACATCCAGCCCGTCTATGCGGATGCTGCCCTCGTCCACACCGTAGAACCGGGGCAGCAGCTGGCACAGGGTACTCTTGCCGCCGCCGGACGGCCCCACCAGCGCCACCGTCTCCCCGGCGGGGACGGACAGGGACACATCGTGGAGCACCTCCGTCTCATCAGTGTAGGCGAAGGACACATGATCCACGTCCACGGCGCCCCGCACCTCCGTCAGCTCCACGGCGTCGGGGGCGTCCTGAATGGTGGGCTCCGTGCGCATCAGCTCGGCAAAGCGATTCAGTCCCGCAAAGCCGTTGGAGAACATCTCCGCAAAGTTCGCCAGCTTCCGGATGGGGCTGATGAAGGACGTGACGTAGAGGGAGAAGGTGATGAGATCCACATAGTCCATGCGCTCCCGCATGATGAGCCAGCCGCCCACGGCGATCACCGCCACCGGCAGTATGTTGGTGAAAAACTCCATGACGGCGGTGAAGAAGCCCATCTCCTTATGGAACCCGCGCTTGGCGGTCTTGAACACCTCGTTGGCCTCGTCGAACCGCTCCTGCTGGGCGTCCTCATTGGCAAATGCCTTGGTGGTGCGGACGCCGGACAGACCGGACTCGATGGCGGCGTTGATGACGCCGGTCTTCTGCTTGGCGGCGCGGGAGGCGGCGCTCATCTGCTTCCGGCGGCGCAGCGCTGCCAGCAGCAGCACCGGCAGCATCACCAGCAGCACCAGCGCCAGCTCCCACCGGATGCAGAACATCACGATCAGCGCGCCCACGATGGTCACAAGGGAGATGAACAGATCCTCCGGCCCGTGATGGGCCAGCTCTGTCACCTCGAACAGGTCGCTGGTCAGGCGGCTCATCAGCTGGCCGGTACGGTTCTTGTCGTAGAAGTCAAAGCCCAGCTCCTGCATATGGTGGTACAGGTCGCGGCGGATATCCGCCTCCACCCGGATGCCGAAGGTGTGCCCCCAGTAGGCCACCACGAAATAGAGCCCCGAGCGGATTACATAGGCCGCCACCACCAGCGCCATCACCAGGAAAAACACCCGGAACTGCTTTTCCGGCAGCCATGTGTACAGCGCGGTGCGGGACACCAGCGGAAACGCCAGATCCACCACGGCGATAAGGAACGCGCAGGTCATATCCAGCGCGAACAGGCGCCGGTGGGGCTTGAAATAGGACAGGAATATCCGCAGCAGACCGCGGTTTTGGAAATCTTTCGTTGTCATGGTCATCCTCGCTCAGTATTGCATATTTGGCTGATTATTGTACCACATTTTCCCCGTTTTTGCAAGAGCGGACGCCGCGCGGCCCGTGTTTTGCCGCGCTGAAATTCCCCCTTGAATTTGTGCGCCGTCTACGGTATAATATCTCCGTTATGTGCCGGTGTGATGGAATTGGTAGACGTAGTGGACTCAAAATCCACCGCTGGCGACAGCGTACCGGTTCGAGTCCGGTCACCGGCACCACCGAAAAGAGACATCCTCTCGGATGTCTCTTTTTTTATTGTGTTTTCTCTCCTTGCAAAAGTGCCGCAAACCGGGTACAATACCCACAACAAAACTTGACCAAGGAGCGGCAATATGGCATTTCAGGGATATACGCAGGAGACGGTGGACTTTCTGTGGGGCATTCGCTTCAACAACGAGCGGGGCTGGTTCATGGAACACAAGCAGGACTATCAGGCGCATCTGCTGGCCCCTACGCGGGCGCTGGCGGAGCAGGTCTACGATGCCATTCACGAGATGTGCCCCGACGACCCGTTTCTGCTGAAGCTGTCCCGCATCTACCGGGACGCCCGGCGGCTCCACGGGCAGGGGCCGTACAAGGATCATCTGTGGTTTTGCATCCGCACCGGCGATCAGGACTGGACGGGCCGCCCCACCTTCTATTTTGAGATCGGGCCGGACTATTACAGCTACGGCATGGGCTTCTGGTGTCCCCGCCCGGCGCTGATGGCCGCCTACCGCCGGGGCCTCGACCAGCACCCTGAGACGCTGAGCCGTCTGGTGCGGCAGTTCAACAAGCAGGAGGTCTTTACGCTGAGCGGGCCGGAGTATGCCCGGAGCAAGGGCGAGACGACGGCGCTGCTCCAGCCGTGGTACAACCGGAAGTCCATCAATCTCCAGCACGACGGGCCGCTGGACGAGCGTATCTTCTCGCCGGAGCTGGCGCAGGACGTCATCGACGGCTTCCGAACGCTGATGCCCCTGTACCGGTATTTCGACAAGCTGTGCGCCTCTGTCGCAGAAAGTTAACAAAGTATCGTCTTGACAAACCGACAACCGTACGATATAGTAACGCTGTTTGAGGGAGTAATTCCGCACCGCGCAGGCGGGGCGAGACACACCGTCATCCCGGCGCATGGCGCCCGATGTGTCCTGAAAGAATGAGACTCATACACAGACCCGGTCTGTGTATGAGTCTTTTGTTATGTGGAAATAAAAAAGTGGACATACAAGAAGGAGGAAACCCCATGGACAAGGACTATAACCGCTCACCGCAGGAGGTGCTGGACGAGCTGCACACCTCCGCGCAGGGTCTGACGCCGGAGGATGCGGCAGCGCGGCTGGCCAAGCACGGCCCCAACAAGCTGAAGGAGGCGGAGAAGCCCTCCGTATTCCAGCGCTTTCTGACCCAGCTGAAGGACCCCATGCTGCTGATCCTGATCGCGGCGGCGGCGGTGTCCGCCGTCACCAACGCTTTGAGCAACGAGAGCTTTACCGAGGTGTTTATCATCCTGGCGGTGGTACTGCTCAACGCCGTTCTGGGCGTGGTACAGGAGAGCAAGGCCGAGGCCGCCATCGAAGCCCTCCAGACCATGACCGCCGCCAAGTGCAAGGTGCTGCGCGGCGGACATCAGATCGTGGTGGAGAGCAGCCAGCTGGTACCCGGCGACGTGGTGGTGCTGGAGGCCGGCGACGCCATCCCCGCCGACGGGCGGCTGCTGGAGTGTGCCTCCCTGAAGATCGAGGAGGCCGCTCTCACCGGCGAAAGCGTCCCCGTCACCAAGGCAGTGGAGCTGCTCACCGGCAGCGACGTGCCGCTGGGCGACCGGAAAAATATGTGCTACATGGGCAGCACCGTGGTCTACGGCCGGGGCAAGGCGGTCATCACCGCCACCGGCATGGACACGGAGATGGGCAAGATCGCCCATGTGCTGGCTCAAACGGAACAGGAGCAGACACCCCTCCAGCGGAAGCTGACCCAGCTGGGCAAGACGCTCAGCAAGCTGGTGCTGGGCATCTGCGTGTTCATCTTCATCTTTGATCTGGTGGTGGTGGGCGACTACTCCCTCACCGCCATTCTGGAGACGTTCATGGTAGCCGTGTCGCTGGCCGTGGCCGCCATCCCGGAGGGTCTGGCCACCGTGGTAACGGTGGTGCTGAGCATCGGCGTGACCAACATGAGTAAGCGCCACGCCGTCATCCGGCGGCTCACCGCCGTGGAGACGCTGGGCTGCACGCAGGTCATCTGCTCCGACAAGACCGGCACCCTGACCCAGAACAAGATGACGGTGGTGGAGCACACCGGCCCGCTGACGCCGCTGGCCACCGCCATGACCCTTTGCAACGACGCCATTCTGGAGGAGAGCGGCGCGCAGGGCGAGCCTACCGAGGCGGCGCTGGTGAACTTCGGCGCGGCCAACGGCTGCCCCAAGCCCCTCATGGAGACCCGGCAGCCCCGCTGCGCCGAGGCGCCCTTCGACTCCAGCCGGAAGATGATGTCCACCGTCCACCGCACGGACACCGGCTTCATCCAGTACACCAAGGGCGCGCCGGACGAGGTGCTGCGCCGCTGCACCCACTATATGGAAAACGGTGCGATCCTGCCCCTGACGGAGGAAAAGCGCACCGCCATTCTGGCGGACAACAAGGCCATGGCTGACAAGGCCCTCCGCGTGCTGGCGGCGGCCCAGCGGCTGTACGACAGCCTGCCCGACAAGCTGGAGCCGGAGGATCTGGAGCAGGATCTGTGCTTCATCGGTCTGGCCGGCATGATCGACCCGGTGCGCCCGGAGGTAAAGGACGCCGTGGCACAGTGCCGCGCCGCCGGTATCCGTCCCGTGATGATCACCGGTGACCATAAGGACACCGCCGTGGCTATCGCCAAGGAGCTGGGCATCATCACCGACGCCTCCCAGGCCGTTACCGGCAGTGCGCTGGACGGTCTTTCCGACGAGGAGCTGGACAACGTTATCGAGAACTACGGCGTGTACGCCCGCGTCCAGCCGGAGCATAAGGTGCGTATCGTCAACGCATGGCGGCGTAAGGGCGCCATCACCGCTATGACCGGCGACGGCGTCAACGACGCCCCCAGCATCAAGTCCGCCGATATCGGCGTGGGCATGGGCATCACCGGCACCGACGTCACCAAGAACGTGGCGGACATGGTGCTGTCCGACGACAACTTCGCCACCATCGTCTCCGCCGTAGGCGAGGGCCGCCAGATCTATGACAACATCCGCAAGGCCATCCAGTTCCTGCTGGCCAGCAATATGAGCGAGGTGCTGGGCGTTTTCTTCGCCACCCTGCTGGGCTTCACCCTGCTCAACCCCGTGCATCTGCTTTTCATCAATCTCATCACCGACTGCTTCCCGGCGCTGGCACTGGGACTGGAGAAGGCGGAGCCGGACACCATGACCCGCCCGCCCCGCGACAGCCGCGACGGTATTTTCGCCGGCGGCGTGGGCTTTGATATCGCCTATCAGGGCGTGCTCATCACCCTCATCACCCTGACCTCCTACATCATCGGCCACTGCATGGAGGTGGGGTACTTTGAGATGCCCAAGGGCATCTCCGACGACGGCATGACCATGGCTTTCCTGACCATGAGCATGTGCGAGATCTTCCACAGCTTCAATATGCGCTCCCAGCGCAAGAGCGTGTTCTCCCTGCCCAGCCACAATAAGGTGCTGTGGGGCGCCATGCTGGGCTCGCTGGCGCTGACCACCGCCGTGCTGGAGATCCCCGTGCTGGCCAACGCCTTCGGCTTCACCCCCGTGAGCTGGACGGAGTACGGTATCGCGCTGGCGCTGGCCATTCTGGTCATCCCCATCGTGGAGCTGGTAAAGCTCTGCCAACGCCGTGCCGCCGCCCGGAAGGCGCGGAAATAAGCGAAAAAAGAAGACCCTGTACAGGGTCTTCTTTTTTTATGTTCAGCTTCAGCGGGCGTTGTAGGCGGCAATGCCCTTGGCCAGCAGGTCCATGGCGCGCTCCAGCGCCTCCTGCTTGAGCACGTAGGCGATGCGGATCTCGTTCCTGCCCTTGCCGGGAGTGGCGTAGAACGGCTCGCCGGGGGCGAACATCACAGTGTCGCCGTTGTCGTCAAACTCCTCCAGCAGCCACTTCTGGAAGGTATCGGCATCGTCCACGGGCAGGGCGGCCATCACATAGAACGCGCCCTTGGGACACTCGCACACCACGCCGGGGATCTCGTTGAGCTTGCGCATCACCGTGTCGCGGCGGCGCTTGTACTCCTCGCGGACGGCGGCGAAGTAGTCGGAGTCCACGCTGTACAGCGCGGCGGCGGCCACCTGATCGATGGTCGGCACGGACAGGCGGCACTGGGCGTACTTCATGGCCTGTGCCATCAGCTCCTTGTTGCGGGAGATCATGCAGCCGATACGGGCGCCGCAGGCGGAGAACCGCTTGGACACGGTGTCGATGACGATGACATTCTCGGCGGCGTCGGCAAACTGACCCATGGATTGCAGCGGCTCACCGGCATAGACAAACTCGCGGTAGGCCTCGTCGCCGATGATGAACAGATCGTGCTCCTTGGCGATGTCCACCATCATGCGCATCTCCTCCGGCGTCAGCACGGCGCCGGTGGGGTTGCCGGGGTTGGTGACCATGATGGCGCGGGTGTGCTCGTTGATCTCCGCCTCCACCTTGGCGCGGTCGGCATAGTGGTAGCCGTCATGGGGCGAGGTGGGGATGGGATGGATCCTGGCGCCGCAGGTATACGCCATGGTGTTGTAGTTGGGATAGAACGGCTCGGGGATCAGGATCTCGTCCCCGTCGTCGAGGATGCAGTTCATGGTGATCTGCAGCGCCTCGCTGCCGCCGTTGGTAATGAGGATGTCACCGGTCTCAAAGTGCATCCCCAGTGCGTCGTAATACTTCTGGATGGCTGCGATCAGCTCCGGGATGCCGGGGGACGGTGCATAGGCCAGCACCGGCAGGTCAAAGTGCCGCACGGCCTCGAAATATGCCTTGGGCGTCTCGATGTCCGGCTGACCGATATTCAGGTGATAGATCTTCTTCCCCTTGGCCTCCGCCGCCACCGCATAGGGGTGGAACTTACGCATGGGGGACAGGCCGCATTTCAACACTTTGCTGGAAAACTTCATGCTTATTGCCTCCTTGTAAAACGTAGTTGCCTTCCGGCCACCCCCATACTACCGCGTTTCCCCGCCGAAAGCAAGGGGGGACACCGTGAAATCCCCGCCAAACATGGAGAAAAAAGCGGCCGCGAGGCCGCTTTTTGTCATTTAGCTCATCTGCCGCCGGCGGGACAGGTTCACCGTGCCGTCGGTCATGGCGTTCAGGGAATCCAGGCTCTTGCCGGTACCCTCCGCCACGCAGGAGATGGCGGACTCCGCCACCACGGTGTGGATGCCGGTGCGGGCCTCGATCAGGCGGTCAAAGCCGTCCACCAGACTGCCGCCGCCGGTCATGACGATGCCGTTGTTGGAGATATCCGCCACCAGCTCCGGCGGGGTGCGCTCCAGCACGCCGTGGACCGCCTCCAGAATGCGCTCCACCGGCTCCTCGAAGGCCTCCAGCATCTCGGTGGAGGTGACGGTGATGACCTTGGGCAGGCCCGTCATCAGGCAGCGGCCCTTGATCTCGATGGATGTCTCCTGCTCCTTGGGGAACACGCAGCCGATCTCCATCTTCATCAGCTCGGCGGTGCGCTCGCCCACCAGTACATTGTGCTTGCGGCGCATATACTTGACGATGGACTCGTTGAACTGGTCGCCGGCCACCTTGATGGAGGCACTCTCCACCACGCCGCTCAGGGAGATGACGGCGATATCGCTGGTGCCGCCGCCGATGTCCACCACCATGTGGCCGTCGGGCTTGGCAATGTCGATGCCCGCGCCGATGGCAGCCGCCACCGGCTCCTCGATGAGGTACACCCGGCGGGCGCCGGCCTGAATGCCCGCATCCACCACGGCGCGCTCCTCCACCTCCGTGATTCCGGAGGGCACGCAGATGATGACCCGGGGCTTGAACAGCTGGAAGCCGCCGGTGACCTTATGCAGAAACTCCCGGAGCATCCGCTCCGTCATGTCGTAGTCGGAGATCACGCCCTCCCGCAGGGGACGGATGGCCACGATGTTGCCGGGGGTACGGCCCAGCATGGCCTGCGCGTCGCCGCCCACCTTCAGCAGCTTGCCGGTGTTCTTGTCGATGGCCACCACCGACGGCTCGTTGAGCACAACGCCCTTACCCTTCACATAAACCAGCACCGAGGCGGTGCCGAGATCGATACCAATATCCTTTGCAAATGAACACATAGTGAGCACCTCATATTTTTTGTGGCGGCATGGCCGCCCTATTCTTCAGAAAACCATTATACCGACAGGTCTTTCTTTTTGCAATAGGGTTTTCCCGTTGTCATCAAATATTCACATTTCCATTCTGCACGGTTTCCCGCCGTTCCATACCGGCGGGCCGTCAGCCATCCTCCCGCGTGACGGCCAGCGTCAGGCACACCACCTCCGCCACGCCGGCGGCCTTCAGCATCCGGACGCACTCGCCCAGCGTGGCGCCGGTGGTGCAGATATCGTCCACCAGTAAAAACCGCTTCCCGGCGATCTCCTCCGGCTTCACCGCCTCGTAGACGCCCAGCACATTGGCGCGGCGCGCCGCCGCGTCCTCCAATCCGGACTGTGCCGGGTTGTCCCGCACCTTCCGCAGCGTCTCCTGCGGCTCCGTGTGCCAGTCCACGCACAGGCTGGCGCACAGGTACCGCGCCTGATCGTAGCCCCGCTTCCGCCGGCGCTGCCGGCTCACCGGCACCCATGTCACCGCGTCGAATTCCCCGGAGAAGGTCTCCGCCGCCGTCTGCGCCATCAGGCTGCCGAAGCACTCCAGCGCCTCCAGACGCCCCTTGAATTTGAAGGCCAGAATGGCCTCCCGCACCGCGCCCTCGTAGTACAGCGGCGCGGCGCACCGTCCGAAGCCGCCGGTGCGTACCTCGCGGCAATATGGCAGCTCCTTTTCGCACGTCTCACACAGCAGTGCCTTGCCCACGACCCGTCCGCAGAAGGGACAGTGGCGGGGAAAGAAGAAATCCAGCATACTCCGCTGGAGCTTGTCCAGCCCATCTTGAACGCTCATGCCATTCCCTCCTTCAAGCGGCGTCGCAGGCCGCTGTATCGTCTTTGCTGACGGTCATTGGCCGCCATTTTCACCGGCGTCCCGTCGTCGCCCACCAGCACCAGCAGCCGTCTGGCACGGGTGATGGCGGTATACAGCACGCCCCGCACCATCAGGGACGGCGCGGCGGGCGCGGACACCAGCACCACCGCCGGGTACTCGCTGCCCTGCGATTTATGTACCGTCATGGCGTAGGCCATGTCCAGCTCCGCCAGCAGATCGGCGGTATAGACGGCGGTACGGTCGTCGAACCGGATGGTCAGCAGCTCCCCGGCGGGGTCGATGTCCTCGATGACGCCCACGTCGCCGTTGAAGATGCCGCTGCCCACGGTGCCATCGTCCTTCGTCCACAGCACGTCGTAGTTGTTCTTTGTCTGCATGATCCGGTCGCCCACGCGGAAGACCATGTCGCCCCACTGCTTCTGCCGCTTGCTCCGCGCCGGCGGATTCAGCGCCGCCTGCAAGGCCCGGTTCAGGTTCACCGTGCCGCACTCACCCCGGCGGGTGGCGGACAGCACCTGGATCTGCCCCGGCTCCACGCCCATGCTCTTGGGCAGGCGGTCGCGGCACAGCTCCACCACCGTCTGCACCAGACGGTCCGGCGAGCGGCGGCACAGGAAGAAGAAATCCCCCTGATTGCTGTCAAAGCACGGCGGCTGCCCCACGTTGACGCTGTGGGCGTTGCGGATGATGGCGGACTGCTCCGCCTGCCGGAACACCTGCGTCAGCGACACGGCGGGGATCACGCCGCTGCGCAGCATATCCCCCAGCACGTTGCCCGCGCCCACGGAGGGGAGCTGGTCGGGGTCGCCCACCATCACCAGACGGCAAGAGGGCCGCAGCGCCTCCAGCAGCGCCCGCATCAGCTCCAGATCCACCATGCTCATCTCATCCACAATGACGGCGTGAGCCTCCAGCGGGTCCTTGGCGTTCTTTTTGAAGGTCACCTGTCCCGTCAGGTCGTTGAAGCTCATGCCAAGGCACCGGTGGATGGTCTGAGCCTCCCGGCCCGTCACCTCCCCCAGCCGCTTGGCGGCTCGCCCCGTGGGGGCCAGCAGCAGCACGTCCAGCCCCATCCGCTCATACAGGGTCACGATGCCCCGCAGGGACGTGGTCTTGCCGGTACCCGGCCCGCCGGTGAGCAGCAGCACGCCGCTGTCCGCCGCCAGCGCCACCGCCTGCCGCTGCAAGGGCGCGTAGGACACGCCCTGCGCCTGCTCGATGTCCGCGATGGTCTTTTCCACGCGGGCCAGACGCTCCACCGGCGTTTTCACCATAGACACCAGCCGCTCCGCCACAAATGTCTCCGCCTGATAGAGCCGGGGCAGATAGCAGCCCATCACGTTGGCGATGGGCTTTTCCACCACGCTAAACCGCTCAATGAGCTTGTCCAGCGCCAGCTCCACCGCGTCGGTCTCCACGCCGATGAGCTGTGCCGCCGCCTGTATCAGCTTCTCCCGCGGCAGGAACACATGGCCGTTGTGCAGGTTGTGGCTCAGCTCGTACAGCACGGCGGCCTCCAGCCGGCAGGGGTCGTCGCCGCCGAAGCCCATGCTCAGGGCGATGGCGTCGGTGACGGCAAAATCCACGCCGTACTGCTCCCGGCTCAGGAGGTAGGGGTCGTCCCGCAGCGCCTGCATAGCGCCGTCGCCGTAGGTGCGCTGCACCGCCATGGCCAGATGCACCGGCAGCTCGTACCGCGCCAGAAACTCCATGACCTGCCGTAGACCCGTCAGCGCACGGAAGGCGGCGGACAGCTCCATGGCGCGCTTGGCGGTGATGCCCTTCATGGTCTGGAGCCGCTCCGGCTCCTCCTCGATGACCCGGAGGGTGTCCATGCCGAACCGCTCCACCAGCCGCTCCGCCGTGGCAGGCCCCACACCCTTGAGGATGCCGGAGCCCAGATAGGCGGCCATGTCCGCCTCATCCCGGGGTAGGCGGCGCTCCACGCTCTCCGCCGTCAGCTGCGGGCCGTAGGACGGATGCTCCACCCACACGCCGGTGACGGTCATGCCCTCCCCGGCGGCGGCACAGGGGATGCAGCCCACCACCGTTACCGGTTCCTCCTGTCCGTCCACCGCCAGAGACAGCACCGTATAGCCGTTTTCCTCGTTCTGGAAGATCACCGACTGTACGGTACCCTCCACGGTGCAGCGTTCGCCCATAGCCCTACCCCTCCTGCTCGTTTTCTTTCGTATACATCGCCGCCAGCTGCGGCGGCGTTACCAGCGTCCCGCCGTATCGGGTGAGCAGCAGCTCTGCCCGCTGCCGCCCCATCTCGTTCAAGCCGCTGTCCACCAGTATCACCGGCAGCGGGCGTTCCCGCGCCAGCTCACGCAGCGTCATGTCCAGCTGCTCCGCGCCGCCGGACGCTTCCACCAGATAGACCGCCTCCGGCGGACGCGCCCGCCAGCGGAACAGCGCCTCCGCCAGCAGCCAGAGGATCGCCGTCAGTCCCACGGCCGCCAGCCCTGCCAGCACGCCGTCCTGCCAGATCTCCATGCCGTCACCCCCTGCCACAGTGTATGCCGCAGCGAGCGCAGGCGTTATGTCAGATACTTTTTCAGGTACTGTCCCGTATAGGACGCCGCCACATCGGCCACCTGCTCCGGTGTGCCGCAGGCCACCACCGTACCGCCGCCGCTGCCGCCCTCGGGCCCCAGATCGACGATATAGTCGGCGCATTTGATAACGTCCAGATTGTGCTCGATGACCAGCACCGTGTTGCCCGCGTCCACCAGCCGCTGCAAGACATCCAGCAGCTTGCGCACATCGTCGGCGTGAAGGCCGGTGGTGGGCTCGTCCAGAATATAGATGGTGCGCCCCGTGGCGCGGCGGCTCAGCTCCGTGGCCAGCTTGACACGCTGGGCCTCGCCGCCGGACAGGGTGGTGGAGGGCTGTCCCAGCTTCACATAGCCCAGTCCCACGTCGCACAGCGTCTGCAATTTCTCGTAGATCTTCGGCACGGCGGAGAAGAAGTCCAGCGCCTCCCGCGCCGTCATGTCCAGCACCTCGGCGATGTTCTTCCCCTTGTACCGCACCTCCAGCGTCTCCCGGTTATAGCGCTTGCCGCGACACACCTCGCAGGGGACGTACACGTCCGCCAGAAAGTGCATCTCGATCTTCAGCATACCGTCGCCGCCGCAGGCCTCGCACCGGCCGCCCCGGGTGTTGAAGGAAAACCGCCCCGGCCCGTAGCCCCGGGCCTTGGCGTCCTGGGTAGACGCAAACAGGTCGCGGATCAGGTTGAACAGGTTGGTATAGGTGGCGGGGTTGGAGCGGGGCGTCCGCCCAATGGGGCTCTGGTCGATGGCGATGACCTTATCCAGATGCTCCATGCCCTCGATGCGGTCGTGCTTACCGGGGCGGGCCTTCATGCGGTTCAGCTCCACCCCCAGCTTCTTGTACAGCACCTCGTTGACCAGCGAGCTTTTGCCGCTGCCGCTGACGCCGGTGACGCAGATAAACGTCCCCAGCGGAAACGTCACGTCGATGCCCTTCAGGTTGTTCTCCCGTGCGCCCCGCACCGTCAGGTATTTGCCGTTGCCCTCCCGCCGGTGTGCCGGCAGCTCGATGCGCTTTTTGCCGCTGAGATACTGTCCCGTCAGGCTGTTGGGGTCGGCCATTACCTGCGCCGGCGTACCGGCGGACACCACCTGCCCGCCCAGTTCTCCGGCGCCGGGGCCGATGTCGATGAGCCAGTCGGCAGCGCGCATGGTATCCTCGTCGTGCTCTACCACGATCAGGGTGTTGCCCAGATCCCGGAGACGGCACAGCGTGGCCAGCAGCTTGTCGTTGTCCCGCTGGTGCAGGCCGATGGATGGCTCATCCAGAATATACAGCACGCCCATGAGGCTGCTGCCGATCTGGGTGGCAAGGCGGATGCGCTGGCTCTCGCCGCCGGACAGGGTGCCGGATGCGCGGGACAGGGTGAGATAGCTCAGTCCCACGGACTGCAAAAAGCCCAGCCGCGCCCGAATCTCCTTGAGTATCTGGGCGGCGATGAGCTGCTGGTTGCCCGTCAGCTCCAGACCGTTGAAGAAGGGCAGCGCCTCGTCCACCGGCAGCTCCGTGGCCTCGAAGATGGACAGACCGCCCACCGTCACCGCCAGCGCCTCCGGCCGCAGGCGGCGGCCCTTGCAGGCGGGGCAGGGACACTGGGACAGGTACTCCTCGATCTCCTTTTTGCTGGCGTCGCTCTGGGTCTCGTTATACCGCCGCTCCAGATTGTGGCAGATACCCTCAAACGCCTGATGCAGCACGCCCTTGCCCCGAGGCTGGTCGTAGTGCAGCTCCAGCTTCTCCCCGCCGGTGCCGTAGAGGATGACCTGCTTCACCGCGTCGCTCAGCTCGCTGTACGGCTGGCGCAGGGAAAATTGATACTTCTTGCTCAGCGCCTCGAAATACATGCGGCTCACACCGTCGGAGCGGATGGACGCCCAGCCCGGTGCCGTGATGGCCCCGTCCAGAATGGACTTGCTCTCGTCCGGGACGATGAGGGCGGGGTCGGCCTTCAGCTGCACCCCCAGACCCGTGCAGGTAGGGCAGGCGCCGAAGGGACTGTTGAACGAGAACAGCCGGGGCGTCAGCTCCTCGATGGAGAGGCCGCAGTCCTCGCAGGCGTAGTTCTGGGAGAAGGTGATATCCTGCTCCTCCCGCAGCAGGTTTACCGTCACCAGCCCGCCGGTCAGGCTGGACGCCGTCTCCACGGAGTCCGTCAGACGCTGGGCGATATCGGGCCGGACGATGAGCCGGTCCACCACGATGTCGATGTGGTGCTTCAGGTTCTTTTCCAGTGGGATGTCCTCCGACAGCTCGTACAGATTCCCGTCCACCCGCGCCCGGACGTAGCCGCTGCGGCGGGCGTCCTCCAGCACCTTGGCGTGCTCGCCCTTGCGGCCCCGCACCACCGGCGCCATCACCTGAATGCGGGTGCCCTCCGGCAGAGCCATGATCTGGTCGATGATCTGATCCACCGTCTGCTGGCGGATCTCTCTGCCGCACTTGGGGCAGTGCGGTACGCCCACCCGCGCCCACAACAGCCGCAGATAGTCGTAGATCTCCGTCACCGTACCTACGGTGGAGCGGGGATTCTTGCTGGTGGTCTTCTGGTCGATGGAGATGGCCGGGGAAAGGCCGTCGATATAGTCCACATCGGGCTTGTCCATCTGCCCCAGAAACATACGGGCGTAGGAGCTGAGGCTCTCCACATACCGGCGCTGTCCCTCGGCGTAGATGGTGTCGAAGGCCAGCGAGCTTTTGCCGCTGCCGCTGAGCCCCGTCAGCACCACCAGCTTATCCCGGGGGATGGTGACGTCGATATTCTTCAGGTTGTTCTCCCGTGCGCCCTTGATGAAAATTTCCTTCTGCATGGTATTCCTCTTTACACGATGATATCCGCTGTTTTTGCCCGCAGCAGGGCGATGAGGTCGCCGGGGCGGCACTCCACCTGCGCCCCGATCCTTCCCGCACTGACGCAGACGGTGTCGTACTGCGCCGCCGTCTCGTGGAACACCGTGGGGAACTGCTTCTTCATCCCCACGGGGCTGCATCCGCCGTGGACGTATCCCGTCAGCCCCAGCAGCTCCTTCTGGGGCAGCATGGCCATGGACTTCTCCCCCACGGCCTTGGCCGCCTTCTTCAAATCGAGGTTCTCCGCCACGGGGATGTCAAACACATAGTACCCGCCGGATGCGCCCTTTGTCACCAGCGTCTTGAACACCCGGGCCGGTTCCTGCCCCAGCACCGCCGCCACGGACACGCCGTCAATGGGGCCGTCCGGGTCATAGGCATGGGCGGTGTAGGTGATCTTCTTCTGCTCCAGCGTCCGCATGACGTTGGTCTTTTCCTCTTTATGCTTTGCCATGAAAGGCACCTCCTCAGAATACGTACCGTGCCAGTACGCTCAAAATCAGAATATGAACGGGGTAGAAGGCGTAAAAGCCGTATTGCAGCGCCTTGCCGGAGAAGCCCCGCTCCCCGTTGTACAGGGCGATGGGGAGCATGGCCAGCAGCGCCAGCAGCTGTCCCCGCCACGGTGAGCACAGCCAGCAGAACACGCCCAGCCCCAACAGCTGGATGACCAGCTTGCCCTTGGCCTGCCGGGACATATAGAACAGCAGCACCAACAGCACACCCCAGCCGCCGTAATCCGTGTTCAGCCATTGGGCCAGCAGGAATCCTACGGCGATGGCGGCCTCCGCCGGAAGCCGCTGCCACAGCGCTCCGCCGGCGCTGGCCCACTCCACGGCCCAGCACACCAGCGCGCCCAGCAGCAGCGTCCACAGCACGTTCTGGTAGTCCATGGTGAACCATACGCCGTGCATCAGGTCGAACGCCGGCTCCGACAGCACGGCAAACACCAGAAGCCGCGCCGCATACCGCTTTTTATCGCGGGTGTGAGCGCAGCCCTCCGCGACGAGGAAGCAGAAGATGGGGAACGCCAGCCGTCCCACGCACCGCATCCACAGGGCGTAGGGGAACAGCGTGGCGCCCATGTGGTCGATGAGCATGGTGACCATGGCCAGCAGCTTCAGGTGCAGGCTATTGAGCGGCAGCGATTTTTCGTTCATGTTTTTCCTCCTGCGGCGGCGCACAACCGATGCCGCCGTCCGATACAGGGCTTACACCTGTTCGGTCTGTCCGTTATTTCTGCCCCCGCAGCTCGATGATCTGATCCCGCAGCAGCGCGGCGTACTCGAACTCCAGCATACGGCTGGCCTCCTTCATCTCTTTCTCCAACCGGGCGATGGTCTCCGCCCGCTCCCGGTCGCTGAGCTTCTTCTTCGACAGCTTGGATGCCTCCTCCGCGCTGTGGCTGATCTCCACCATCTCCCGCACGCTCTTGCGGATGGTGCGGGGTACGATGCCGTGGGCGCGGTTGAAGTCGTCCTGCAATTTCCGGCGGCGCTCCGTCTCGTCCATGGCCGAACGCATGGACGGCGTCACGGTGTCCGCGTAGAGGATCACCAGACCCTCCGCATTGCGGGCGGCGCGGCCGATGGTCTGGATCAGGCTGGTCTCACTGCGGAGGAATCCCTCCTTGTCCGCGTCCAGTATGGCCACCAGCGATACCTCCGGCAAGTCCAGTCCCTCCCGGAGCAGGTTGATGCCCACCAGCACATCGAACTCGCCCAGCCGCAGGTCGCGGATGATCTCCATCCGCTCCAGTGCCGACACATCGGCGTGCATATACCGCACCTTGATGCCAAGGCCGCGGAAGTGGGCGGTGAGATCCTCCGCCATCCGCTTGGTCAGCGTGGTCACCAGCACCCGCTCGTTCTTTTTCTCCCGGATATGGATCTCCGACACCAGATCGTCGATCTGCCCGGTGATGGGGCGTACCTCCACCCGGGGATCCAGCAGCCCCGTGGGACGGATGACCTGCTCCACCACCTGATCGGCGTGCGCCTTTTCAAACTCCCCCGGCGTGGCGGAGACGTACACCGCCTGATGGAACCGCTCCTCGAACTCCTCGAACTTCAGAGGGCGGTTATCAAAGGCGCAGGGCAGGCGGAAGCCGTACTCCACCAGACTCTGCTTGCGGGCGTGGTCGCCGTTGTACATGGCGCGCACCTGCGGCAGCGTCACATGGCTCTCATCCACGAACAGCACAAAGTCGTCGGGAAAGAAATCCAGCAGCGTCATGGGCGGCGACCCCGCCGGACGCTGGGAGATGATCCGCGAATAGTTCTCAATGCCGGAGCAATACCCCAGCTCCCGCATCATCTCCACGTCGTAGCGGGTGCGCTGGTCGATGCGCTGGGCCTCGATGAGCTTGCCCTGCGCCTCGAACAGCGCCTTCTGCTGCGCCAGCTCCCGCTCGATCTCCTCCGCCGCACGCTCCAGCTTGTCCTTGGGCGTGACATAGTGGCTGGCGGGGTACACCGCGATATGCTGCAAGGTCCGGATGGCCGCGCCGGTGACGGGGTGGAACTCGGTGATGCGCTCGATCTCGTCCCCGAAGAACTCCACCCGGACGGCGCGATCCTTGTAATAGGCGGGGTACAGCTCCACCGTGTCGCCCCGCACCCGGAACATATTCCGCTGGAACGCTACATCGTTCCGCTCGTACCGATCCTCCACCAGACGCCGCAGCAGCTCGTCCCTGTCCATGGTCATGCCCACGCGGAGGGAGATCATCATCCGGGCAAAGTCGTCCGGCTCGCCCAGACCGTAGATGCAGCTCACCGAGGACACCACGATCACATCCCGCCGCTCCAGCAGCGCACAGGTGGCGCTGAGCCGCAGTCGGTCGATCTCCTCGTTGGTGGAGGCGTCCTTTTCAATGTAGGTATCCGTGTGGGGGATATACGCCTCCGGCTGGTAGTAGTCGTAGTAAGACACGAAATACTCCACGGCGTTGTGGGGGAAAAACTCCCGAAACTCCTCGCACAGCTGGGCGGCCAGCGTCTTGTTGTGGGCCAGCACCAGCGTGGGGCGGTTGACCTTCTCGATGACCTTGGCCATGGTGTAGGTCTTGCCGGAACCGGTAACGCCCTTGAGCACCTGCTCCCGCAGGCCGTTTTCCAGCCCCTGCGCCAGCTTTTCGATGGCCTGTGGCTGGTCGCCGGCGGGGCTGTACTCCGAAACAACTTTGAAATCAGGCATAGCGCCCTCCCTTTATCTCTGCAAAAATCCGCTCTCCGCCATGGAGACGTAGTCGTCGTCCGCCACGATGATGTGGTCGGCCAGCCGGATGCCCAGCGGCGCCAGCGCCTCCTGTATCCGCTGGGTCACCAGCACGTCCGCGTCGGAGGGCAGCGCCACGCCGCTGGGGTGGTTGTGGGCCAGAATGATGGTGCTGGCCCCGGCGTACAGGGCGTTCTCCACCACCTGCCGCACATGGACGGCGGAGGCGGACACCGTCCCCTTGGCGATGCACCGGCAGGTCAGCAGCTTGCCCTTGCCGTCCAGACACACCTGATACAAAAGCTCCCGCTTCTGCCCCGTCAGCAGCTCCATGAAGTAGGCGCCGGTGCGGTCCGGCGAGTTGAGGATCTTCTCCGGCAGGCTGGTGATCCGCGCACGCTGGCTGATATCCGCCATCAGATGCAGCAGCAGGGCGGCGTTTTTGCCCACGCCCTCCACCTGCTCCAGCTCCTCCGGCGACGCCTGCAAGACACCCTGTAGTGAGCGGAACCGCTTCAGCAGGCGGTGGGCTGTCTCGTTGGTGTCCTGCCGCGGAATGGCGTAAAACAGCGCCAGCTCCAGCAGCTCATGGTCGGCCAGCGCGTCCGCGCCCACCTGACCGTAGCGTTCCTTTGCCCGCTGCCGATGCCCGTCGTGCAGTCCCATTGCGTCCACCTCCCGCCGCGCTTTTTTGAATAATATAGTATACCACGATATGCCGCCTGTCACAAGCGGTTTTTCCGCCGGATATCCCGCTCTTTCGCCTGTATCCCGCCTGTTTTTTCCTCCCAGCAGGCGAAACGGCGCGGCCCCGCAGGGCCGCGCCGTCTCGTCTCGTATTCAAGCCTTGGGAAAGCTCCACCGGAAGGTGGCGGCGCAGATGCGTATCACCACCGTCACGCCGCAGCCCGCCAGCATCGCAAGCCCCATGCCCAGCGGCCACAGAGCGCGGCACACCGCCGCCCCCACCAGCGACGCGCAGGCGTATATGTGCTTGGTGAAGATGTAGGGCCTCTCCATGCAGCAGACATCCCGCAGCACGCCGCCGCCCACGCCGGTGACGGTACCCAGAAACAGCACCAGAAACCAGTTGGCGCCGTGTCCCGCCTGTATGGCGATGGCCGCACCGTGGGCGGAAAAGATGCCCAGACCGATGGAGTCAGCCACCAGCAGCACCGCGTCCGCGTAGCGGTTGTGCAGCTCCGTTTTTCGCCAACGCCAGATATAAAAACAGAGCACCGAGACGGCGATGGCCACCAGCGCCTGCGCGGGATCCCGCAGCGCCGCCGGCGGCGTCTGCCCCAGCATCACGTCGCGCAGAATGCCGCCGCCCACCGCCGTGGTCATGCCCACCATGGCCACGCCGAACAGATCCATCCCCTTGCGGATGCCCAACGCCGCGCCGGAGATGGCAAAGGCCACCGCACCGATCAATTCAAAATACAACTGAAACGTCTCCATATTACCCCTCCCGATCTGCTCACTATACACTGTACGGCCCGTTTCGGCAAGAGGGTATTCTCTCCGCCGCTCCAGCGCGGCATAACCGCGCCCGCCTGCCGTTGCCATCTCTGCGCGAAAAAAGGCAGGGCTGAAGCCCTGCCTTTTTCCTTGGGAGATTTTGGGATTTGGGAGAGGGAAAAGAAAGAATCAAAGAAAACTAGCATCTTGCTTTGCATCGGGCGGGACGCGGCGGCGTTCCCGCCCTTTGTGATTTTTACTATAACACGAAAACTTACGCTTGTAAAATTGAAGTTATTATCATAAAATATAAGTAAATATTTATATATTTTAGGAGGAACGCCATGACAAATCTGGACATCGAGACGTTCTGGGCGGTGGTGCAGCACGGCACCATGACGGCGGCGGCCGAGGCGCTGTACATCACCCAGCCCACCCTGTCCATGCGCGTCCGTGCGTTGGAGGAGCGGGTGGGTACGCCGCTTTTCATCCGGAGCAAGGGGCAGCGCCGCATCCAGCTCACTGACGCCGGGCAGAAGTTCCTGACGCTGGCGCGCCGGTGGCAGCGCCTCCTGTCGGAGACGGACGCTCTGTCGGAGCTGGAGCAGCGGGTCTATCTCCGCATCGCCGCCACCTATACCACCAACCAGTACATCCTCCCGGCGGTGTACCAGCGGTTTCTGTCCCTGCACCTGCCGGTATCCCTGTGGATCCACACCCTGCGGGATGTGGACTCGGCGCAGGCACTTTTGAACCACGAGCTGGATTTCGCCCTCATCGACAGCAACACCGTCTTCAACAGCCAGCTGGAGGTGCGCCCCATCTTTCGGGAGCGGTTTCTGCTGCTCTCCTCGCCGGACAGCCTCTACCCGGCGGAGACGGATCCCGCCGCGCTGGATCCCGCCAACGAGATCCTGGTCACATGGGACCCGGACTTCATGCGCTGGCACGACAGCTCCTTCGGCCCCGGCGCCCGCCCCCTGCTGTACGCCGACACCCTGCAGGCCGCGGATTTCTTTCCCCGCACGGAGGATCTGTGGGTGGCCGCGCCGGCCATCGCCGCCGCCTCGCTGGGCCCCAAGCAGGCGCGGGTCTGCCGCTTTACCCAAGCGCCGCCGGATCGTATCAACTATCTGGTGACGCGGCGGGGCGAGGAGCTGCCGGAGCCGGCCCTCATTTTTCTGGACGCTCTGCGGGAGCATCTGCTGGGGCGGGACAATGTGCAGGTATATTTGTAAAAAAAGACGTAAAAGCGGGTTGACACGCCCCGTTTTTTGGCATAGGATAGGCGTGTACAATATAATCTGTCCGGTAGGTAAGGCTACCGCGAGGGATATGGGCTGCTGCCGCGAAATGGTGGAGACACCATAAGATGGTTTGAGCAGGTGCTATCGAAACCAAGGTAGCGTCTAACGCAGCTTCACCGCCCCGCGATGCTAAAGCTTGTTACGGTGCGCAGGTCACGCTTCCCGTGGCCGTCTTATGATACGCATGATACGCAGCAGGCGCTTATCGCCCGCTGCGTTTTACTTTTTCCGAAGGGAGGAACGAGGTCATGATCGACTATCAGGAGGAGCTGGATCGCTATTTAGAGCAGATCGAGACGCTGGCACATGACAAGGAGTATGCCAAGCTCCGGGACCTGTTCCTGCCCATGGAGCCCGCCGATATCGCCCTGCTGCTGGAGGAGTCCGGCCCTGAGCTGATGCCCCTGCTGTACCGTCTGCTGCCCAAGGAGACGGCGGCGGAGGTGTTCGTGGAGCTGGAGTCCGAAAGTCAGGAGATGCTCATCAACGGCTTTTCCAACACCGAGCTGAAGGAGGTGCTGGACGAGCTGTATCTGGACGATGCCGTGGACATCGTGGAGGAGATGCCCGCCAGCGTGGTCATCCGCATTCTGGATAAGGCCACGCCGGAGATGCGCAAGTCCATCAACGAGATCCTGAAATATCCGGAGGATTCCGCCGGCTCCATCATGAACATGGAGTTCCTGTCCCTGAAAAAGGACATGACGGTGGAGGACGCCTTCAAGCGTATCCGCCGCATCGGCGGCGAGCTGGAGACCATCAACATCCTGTACGTCACCGACCCCACCCGCCGTCTGCTGGGCGTGCTGTCCGTCCGCGACCTGCTGCTGGCCAACGAGGACGACATCATCGAGGACATCATGGACCCCGATGTGGTGTGGGCGCGCACCATGGACGACAAGGAGGACGTGGCGCAGGCCCTGAATAAATACAGCTTCCTGGCGCTGCCCATCGTGGACATGGAAAACCGTCTGGTGGGTATCGTCACCGTGGACGACGCCATGGACGTCATTGAGGAGGAGACCACGGAGGACTTCGAGAAGATGGCCGCCATGCTGCCCTCGGACAAGCCCTACCTCCGCACCGGCGTGCTCGCCACATGGAAGTCCCGCCTGCCGTGGCTGATGATCCTGATGCTGTCCGCCACGTTTACCGGCATGATCCTGAACCACTATGAAAGCGCGCTGGCCGCCTGTCTGGTGCTGAACGCCTATATCCCCATGCTGTCCGGTACCGGCGGTAACTCCGGCACCCAGGCCTCCGTCGCCGTGATCCGCGCCCTCAGTCTGGACGAGGTGGACTTCTCCGACGTGCTGAAGGTCCTGTGGAAGGAGCTGCGCGTCTCCCTGCTGTGCGGTCTGTGTCTGGCAGGCGCCAACTTTGTCAAAATGCTGGTGATAGACCGCCTGCTGCTGGGCAACGCGGAGGTCACGCCCATGGTGTGCCTCGTGGTATGCATCACCATCCTGTTTGTAGTGATCTTCGCCAAGTGCGTGGGCTGCTCCCTGCCGCTGCTGGCGGAAAAGATAGGGCTGGACCCCGCCGTGATGGCAAGTCCCTTTATCTCCACCATCGTGGACGCCACCAGCCTGCTGATCTACTTCCGCTTCGCGTCGTGGCTGCTGGGCATTTGAAAAATTTGTGCGTTTGCGCGGCATAGCGCCGCTGTTTCCGGGCAAGATAGAGTCGGGTCGTTTGGCCTGACTCTATTTTTCTTTTATGGGAGGAAACGCCATGAATCGCGCTTGTACCAACGACGGGTGCAGCTGCACCCCCAACTCTTCCATCAAGTGTACCGTTACCAACTGCGCCCACCACTGCAAGGACGTGGATCACTGCGGCCTGAACGCCATTCAGGTGGGTACCCACGAGTCCAATCCCTCCATGGATCAGTGTACCGACTGCCAGAGCTACCAGAAGTGCCGGTAACGCGCCCCGCGCACTGACAGGCCGCCTCCGCTTTCCCGGAGTCCGTCTGTCCCTCCGTGTGCCGACCCACACGGAGTACATACCACGCAGGGAGGTGACACCGGATGTCCGCATCCGCAAAATACGCCGCGGCCGGTATACTGGCCGGCGCCGCCAACGGCTGCTTCGGCGGAGGCGGCGGCATGGTGCTGCTGCCCCTTCTCACCCGCTGGTGCCATATAGAGGAGAAGAAGGCCTTCGCCACCTGCGTGGCGGTGATCCTGCCCTTCTGCGTGGTATCCGCCGCCGTCTATCTGCTGCGCACGCCCTTTGACCTCACGCAGGCCCTGCCCTATCTGCTGGGCGGACTGGCAGGCGGCTTTGTGGGCGGCAGACTGTTTCCCCGGGTACCCGCCCCGTGGCTGCGGTATCTCTTTGCCGCCTTTCTGGTGTACGGCGGCGTCCGGTATCTCCTGTGAAGGCGTGGCTCCTGCCGGTGCTGGCGGGCTTCTGCACCGGCATCCTATCGGCATGGGGCGTGGGCGGCGGCACGCTGCTGTTGCTGCTGATGACGCTGTTCCTCGGCGTGGAGCAGGCCGACGCCATGGCCATCAACCTGCTGTACTTTCTGCCCACCGCCGCCATGGGGCTGCTGTACCACCGAAAGAACGGCCTCTTGGAGCGCGCCGTTCTACGCACCGCCGCCCCGTGGGGTACGGCGGCAGCCGCCGCCGGGGCGCTGGCCGCTACCGCCGTGGACGTGTCCCTGCTGCGCCGCCCCTTCGGCGTCTATTTGCTGCTGGCCGCTGCCAGCCTGCTGCTGCAAGCAAAAAAGGGAGGAAAGGCGTAAGCCTTTCCTCCCTTTTTGTTGTGTTAACCCTTGTTGGCGTACAGGGAAACCTCCACATCGAATACCTGCCCGTCCCGCAGAACGGTCAGTGTCATGGTGTCGTCCACCAGATGGGTGCGGCGCACCGCCATCAGGTCGTTGATCTGGTGCAGCGGCTGGCCGTCCGCCTTCAGCAGCACGTCGCCGGGCTGAATGCCCGCCTCCGCAGCGCCGTAGCCGTCCTCCACGGTATAGACCACCACCTGCCCGCCGTTGTCCGGGCTGTTGGTCACCGTCACGCCCAGCGTGGGGATGCCCCGGAACCGGCCAGTGGCGATGAGGTCGTTGACCACGAAGCACACGTCACTGCTGGGCAGGGCAAAGCCCAGTCCCTCCACCGTGGCCTCCTCCTCGCTGCCGGTGCCGCTCATCTTCAGGGTATTGATCCCGATGACCTGCCCGTACTCGTTGATAAGGGGGCCGCCGGAGTTGCCGTTGTTCAGCGCCGCCGTGGTCTGGAGCAGCGTCATCACGCGCCCCTCCACCTGCACGTCCCGGTTGATGGCGGAGATGATGCCGTTGGTCAGCGTACCCCGCAGCTCCACGCCCAGCGGGTTGCCGATGGCATACGCCGTATCGCCCACCCGGCACTGTCCGCTGTCGCCGAATTCCGCCACCGGCAGAGCCTCGGCGTCCACCGCCTTCAGCACCGCCAGATCCCGATCCTCGTCGTAGCCCACCAGCCTCACATCGTAGGTGCGGCCGGTGTCCAGCGCGATCCAGCAGCTCTTGCCGCCGGAGATGACGTGGGCGTTGGTGATGATATAGCCGTCGGACGTCATGATGACGCCGGTACCGATGCTGGCCTTGTCGCCTCTGTCCGCCACCACCAGCACGGTGGAGGGATTCACCTTTGCGTATACATCCTGAATGCTCAGCTTTTCGCCGGAGGGCGCTGTGCAGATCATGGACACGCCCGCCTCCCCCTGCATCCGGGGGATGGTGGTCTTTTCCGTTCGGAAAATATCCACGATGCTGCTGGCGTCGCCGCCCTCGCCGTCCGTGCTGCCGTCATTGCGGATGGACGGCGTTTCTCCGCCTGTCAGACTGCTGACAACTATCGCTGCCACGATGACCGCCAGCAGCACGCCTACGGCGATCAGGAATATCCGCAGCCCCTTTTTCCCCGCTTTTTTCGGCGCGGCAGGCGGCTGCACGGGAGCGGCGCCCGCCGGCATGGGACGGGGCTGTACATAGCAGTCTACCACCTCGCGGTCATTCGGGCGCACATACCAGCTGACGACCTCCTGCGGCTCCTCTATCCGTTTTTCTCTGTTTTCTTCCTGCATACGGTATATCCTCCGGCCTCAGCGGGCCATCTGCATGGTAAAGGTAAAGGCGGTCACGCCGTTTTCGCTGGTGACGGTGATCTTCTCCTTGTGCTGGGCCAGAATAGTCTTGACCACATACAGCCCCAGCCCGTAGCCGTCCTTATCCTCACTGCGGGACTTGTCCGACTTATGGAACCGCTCGAACAGCAGTGGGATCTCCTCGGCAGGGATGGTCTGCCCCTGATTCCGCACGGTGACATACGCCTTCTCCCCGTTGACGGTCAGCCCCAGATACAGGGTGGACGACGGGGCGGCGAATTTGGCGGCGTTCTCCAGCAGGTTATACATCACCTGCGTGATAAGGTCGCGGTCGCCCTGCACCATCACGGAGTCCTCCGGGATCTCCGCGTCCACGTCCAGTCCACGGCTCATGATCTTCTGCTCCATGGACAGCAGGGCGATACGGGCGGATTCGCACAGGTCGAACTCCTCCTTCCTCATCTCCTGATTCTGGATCTGGGAGATGTCCAGCATCCGCCGGACAAGGCGGCTGAGCCGCCGGCTCTCGTCGGAGATGATCTGCAAATACTGACGCTCCTTTTCCGGCGGGATGGTGCCGTCCAGAATGCCGTCGGTATAGCCGGCAATGGTGGTCATGGGCGTCTTCAGCTCATGGGACACGTTGGCGATGAAGTCACGCCGCTGCCGCTCCGTCTCCTGCAAGGAGTCCGCCATGGCGTTGAACGCCGTGGCAAGCTCACCGACCTCACCGCTGCCGGTCTCCTGCATCCGCACGTCAAAATTGCCGTCAGCGTAGGCGCGGGTGGCCTGCACCATCTCCGCGATGGGGCGGATCTGCTTCATAGAGGTGACGGAGCTGGCCACGAACGCCACCAGCAGGATGATGGCGCTGAGCATGAAGAACAGGCCGATAAACGACCGCCACATCTCCATCAGCGACGAGCTGTCCATGACGGCCAGCACGAGCCCCAGCACCTTCCCGGTCTCATTGGTCATGGGGACGCTCACCGCAAACTTCTTCTGCTCATAGACGCCCACGGTGCTGCGGCCCTCGTAGCCGCCGTCGGAGAGGGTCTTGTCCACGATCTCCTCCGGCACCCGGAGGGACATACCCACCAGTCCCGCGTCGGAGGTCAGCAGCACGTCGCCGGCCTTATTGCAGATGAGGAAGTCCACATCCGTCATCTGGGACGCCACGCCGGCCAGCGCACGCAGCGCATCCTCCTGTGTGGTCTCCGTCTCGCCGCCCGCCGCCAGATACGTCACCGAAAGCTGGGCGATCAGGTTGGCCCGATCCCGCATTTCCCCGCGCTTTTCGGACACGGTGTAGTTGTAGCTCAGGGCATAGAACGACACGCCCAGCAGCACCATGGTCAGCAGCACCATACCGGCGCTGAGCATGAACTGCCGCCAGTACAGGCTGCCCATGGCACGTTTCATCTTCTCCCGCATGGCGTTACTTCACTTCAAACTTATAGCCCACGCCCCACACGGTCTTCAGCTCCCACTGGTCGGAGACGTTCTCGATCTTCTCCCGCAGGCGCTTGATGTGGACGTCCACGGTGCGGCTGTCGCCGAAGTAGTCGAAGCCCCACACCTCGTCCAGCAGCTGGTTGCGGGTATAGACCCGATTGGGTGTGGCCGCCAGATGGTACAAAAGCTCCAGCTCCTTGGGGGGCGTGTCCACCTTCTTGCCGTCCACCAGCAGCTCGTAGCTGTCCAGATTGATCTCCAGCTTGTCGAACACCAGCTTCTTCTTGGTGTCGTCGGGGATCTCGCTGCGGCGCAGCACCGCGTTGATGCGCGCCATCAGCTCCTTCATCTCAAAGGGCTTGACCAGATAGTCGTCGGCGCCCATCTCCAGACCGGTGATACGGTCGCCCACATCGCTCTTGGCCGTCAGCATGATGATGGGGGTCTTGCCCTTCTCCCGGATGTGGGCGCACACCGCCCAGCCGTCCATCACGGGCAGCATGATATCCAGCAGCACCATGTCCGGCGCCTGCTTGTCGTACTCCTCCACGGCCTTGCCGCCGTCGTAGGCCAGCCGCACCTCGAAGCCCTCTTTTTCCAGATACATACGGATCAGCTCCGATATGTTGCGGTCATCCTCCACCACCAAAATGTTCCGTGCCATGGCGTCTCCTCCTCACAGTATATTTTCACCTATATTATACCGGGCAGCCTTCATTTTTCCTGAACGTTTTGTAAACTTGCACGGCATAACTGATTCAGTTTACCACACTTTCCGGCGTTTGTACAGTCTCCGGCGCCGGCCCCACGGTCACATCCGCGTAGTACCATGTCAGGATCTCCTGCCACGTTTTCCCCTGCCGTGCCAGCTCGTTGGCGCCGTACTGGCTCATGCCCACGCCGTGGCCGTAGCCGGTGACGCGGAACGTTACCTTGTCCGCCGACGCGTCGATGGTGAAGCACGCCGAGCGCAGGGCGAAAATGCGCCGCAGCTCCACGCCCCGCAGGGCTGTGCCGCACACCTCCACCGTCCTGACCCGGCCGGAGTCGTCCCGCTCCACCGCGCCGAACCAACGATCCGGCCCGCCGCTGAGTGTCAGCTCCGGATGGGCCTTGGCCAGCAGGGACTTGGCCTCCGCCGCGGAGAACGCCGCCGCGCTGTAATAGTTTGGCACCGTCTCCTCCCCCTCCGGGCTGTCCACGCTCCGCAGATAGGGGACCTCGCCGCTCCACACGTCGCCCGCCCCCGCCGTTTTCCCGGCGGAGGAGGAGTGGAACACCGCCATGATGGGCTGGCCGTCATACAGCGCCACCTGCCCGTCCGTGGCCGCCACCGCCTCCTCGATACGGCGCTCCCAGCCGTCAAAGTCACCGCCCCACTTCTCCCGCGCCGCCTCCTCCGACAGCCACGCATTGCAGCAGGCCGGGTCGGTACACACATCCGCCTGGGGATGGGCCTCCTTCCGCCCTGCCGCCAGCTGGTAGTACACATAGGTGCGCTCCGCCGCCGCCTGCGCCTTCAGCGCCTCCTGCTCGAAGCTGGCGGGCATCTCGCCCCGCACCACCCCCTGCAAATACGCATCCAGCGCCATGTTCTCCACCGCATCGCCATTCTTCACCGCCAGCTGCACGCCGCTGTCCTTCTGTCCCTGCGGGGACTGCTCCTGCGCCGCGCCGTCAGGCACCGTCTCCTGCGCCGGGGTCTTCCCCGCCGCCAGATACGCGCCGCCGAACAGCAGCACCGTCAGCACCAGCGCCGCCGCCATAGATCGCCGCATACCATCACCTCCCGCAACAGTCTATGAACGGCCTGTCCGGCATATGCAAAAACGCGGCAGGGTGACAGAACCCCGCCGCGTTCCCGCATCGTATCCTATTTTTCCCGCATCCGCGCAAAGAACGATGCCAGCAGGGCGCGGCTCTCCTCCGCACAGATGCCGCCCACCAGCTGGGGATGGTGGGGGAAATTCTCCATGAACAGATTCAGCACGCCGCCGCAGGCGCCCATGGCCGCGTCCCGCGCCCCGTAGAACACCCGGGCTATCCGGGCGTTGAGGATGGCCCCCGCGCACATGGGACACGGCTCAAGCGTCACATAGAGGTCGCAGTCCTCCAGCCGCCACGAGCCGAGGGCTGCGTTGGCCTGCGCCATGGCCTCCATCTCCGCGTGGGAGTACACGGCCTGCTTCTCCTCCCGCCGGTTCCGGCCCCGTCCGACGATCTGCCCCCGATGCACGATGACGCAGCCCACCGGCACCTCGCCGTGCGCCGCCGCCTCCCGCGCCAGTGCCAGCGCCTGCTCCATATAGTCCTGATTCTCCATCTCTGTCCTTTCCGGGGGAACGGTGTCGCCCCTGACTAACGCCGGTCATATTTGTCCAAACTATCCGTACACTGTACATGACGGGAGGAATCACCATGGCCAAACGACCCACCATTGACCCCGCGCTCCGGGAATTGAAGCAGGAGCTTCTCCGCACCAACGATGCCCTGAAGGACGCCTACACCCGCTTTAACTGCGTCTGCGACTCCGAATTGATCGAAGCCAGCATCTACGAGATCAGCGCCCTGAAGTCCCGCTGCAACTACCTGCTGCGGCGGATCAAGGAGCTTAGCGGCGAGACTGTCCCCTCCGCCGTACCCCGCGCCCAGCCGGTGCAGGCCGCCGCTGCCGCCGCCGTATCGGAGGAGCCGGACGTACCCTGCGTCGCCGCCGACGCCATGAGGGGAGGGCCTGTATGTCGCTCGTAGAAAAATGTGCGCTGGGTCTTGTGCTGCTGTTTCTGCTGGCAGCCTGCCTGCGTCTGCTGCGTCAGCCGTTGAAGCTGGCGCTGCGGGTACTTATCAACAGTGCGCTGGGCTTCTGCGCCCTGTGGCTGCTGAACATGACCACCGGCCTCACCGGTCTGTCGCTGGGTCTGAATCTGTTCAACGCCCTGACCATCGGCGTGCTGGGCGTGCCGGGTCTGGGGCTGCTGCTCCTATTGAAATGGGTGCTGGTGTAGCCCCGCCGGTCATCCGCCCACCGCATCCTCCGCATCGCCCTCGGGTACCGGGGCATGGTGTGGGGGATGCTTTTGTCGCGGCAGGAGAGCCGTCACCGCTCCTCCTTCGTCAGATCCCACCCGTACAGCGGGTAGCGCTGCACCGCGCCGAAGATCTTCTTTTTCAGATCGGGATACCGCTGCTCCAGCTCCACAAGCAGCTCCTTCACCTCCTGCCGGCGGCTGTGTCCGTCCATGGGACAGGTGTTCTGCACCACCGGCAGCCGGAGCCTCGCCGCCACCCGCCGGATGTCCTCCTCCTGACAGTACAGCAGCGGGCGGATCTGGGTGATGTCCGTCCGGTCCAGATACGTCACCGGCTGGAAGCAGCCGATGCGCCCCTCAAACAGCAGGTTCATCAAAAGCGTCTCCACCGCGTCGTCGTAGTGGTGACCCAGCGCGATCTTGCGGATGCCCCGCTCCGTCAGCGCCGTGTGCAGGCTGCCCCGCCGCAGCTTGGCGCACAGAGAGCAGGGGTTTTTCTCCTGCCGCTCCCGGAACACGATGTCGTACACCGGCACGGCGATGCGGATGTACGGCACGTCCAGCGCCGCGCAGTAGTCGGCGATGGGCGCAAAGTCCATACCCGGCATCCCCGTCTCCAGCGTGATGGCCTGCACCTGAAAGGGCTTGGGGTAAAACGCCCGCAGACGCGCCAGCGCCGTCAGCGTCAGCAGGCTGTCCTTGCCGCCGGATACGCCTACCGCCACCGTCTCCCCTGTCTCGATCATGTTGTAGTCCTCCACGCAGCGGCGGACAAGCCCTAATATATGCTGCATACGGTGTTCCTCCCCGTAAAAATGAATTTGCGTTTTGAGATAACGAGAGAAAACGAGAGATAATCAAAGAAAACATCAGATGTTATTGCCGTAAACGAAATTGATGTTGACAATCACGCCGCGCTATGCTATAAATATGCTTGCGCGTTCAGTGCGCTTTCTCTGTCCCGATTTTAGCAAGGGCACACGGAAATGTAAAGCATACATTATTATAAATTGGAGGAAGAAAACCATGTCCACTTTCATGGCAAACAAGGCCAACATCGAGCGCAAGTGGTACGTCGTTGACGCCGCCGGCAAGCCCCTGGGCAAGACCGCCGTCATCGTGGCCGACCTGCTGCGCGGTAAGGGCAAAGTCACCTATACCCCCCATGCCGACTGCGGCGACAACGTCATCGTCATCAACGCCGGCAAGGCCGTCCTGACCGGCAACAAGATGGAGCAGAAGTACTATCGTACCCACTCCGGCTGGGTGGGCGGTCTGAAGGAGACCAAGTACCGCATCCTGATGCAGGACAAGCCCGAGCTGGCCATGCGCGTGGCCGTCCGCGGCATGATGCCCCGCAACATCGTCACCAAGGACTCTCTGAAGCGTCTGCACATCTATGCCGGCGAGCAGCATGACCATGCCGCTCAGAAGCCCGAGCTGGTCAAGTAAGGAGGAAAAAGAGAATGTATCAGTCCAAGAACCCCTACAAGTACGGCACTGGCCGCCGCAAGTCCTCCGTGGCCCGCGTGCATCTGTTTGAGAACGGCACCGGCTCCATCACCATCAACGGCCGCGACATCGACGAGTACTTCGGTCTGGAGACTCTGAAGATGGTGGTCCGTCAGCCCCTGAACGCCACCAACACCCTGGGCAAGGTGGACATCGTTGCCACCGTCGAGGGCGGCGGTGTGTCCGGTCAGGCCGGCGCCCTGCGCCACGGCATCAGCCGCGCTCTGCTGCTGGTGAATCCCGAGTACCGCGCCATCCTGAAGAAGGCCGGCTTCCTGACCCGCGATCCTCGTATGAAGGAGCGTAAGAAATACGGTCTGAAGGCCGCCCGTCGCG
>ERZ870047.6-NODE-6-length-46756-cov-5.205917_pt1 | contig 46756 bp, 48 predicted proteins | sample MGYA00521268_ERZ870047 | MGnify/ENA primary metagenome ERZ870047 (study PRJEB32232, sample SAMN07284960) | human gut metagenome | biome: human-associated habitat; material: feces | host: Homo sapiens | place: Tanzania | collected 2014-01-26 ... | reverse complement strand
GGAGACTTAATGCTCGCCGCAGCCGAAGGTGGGCTTGGGCGAGGGATGAGACTGCTTGCCGGTGATCTGCCGGGGAACGATCTTTACGATCTGGGTGTTGGCGAAGCACCGTTCCATGCAGGCGGCAAGGCCGCCCATACCCTTGGGATCCAGCGTTTCCACCAGCAGCAGGAGCGCCTTGGTGCGCTCCCCCTCGTCGGTGACAACCTGCGCCTGCCCCCGCACCACGGCGGAGTCGTAGGCCGTCTCGAATTCATTGGGGACGATGGACATACGGGACACGGCGGTGAGGCAGACCGGCGGCTCCTTTTCCAGAAGCTGCCACTTTTCGCCCGCGCCGGCACAGTGGAAATAGAGGACATGGTACGCCTCGTCCGCCACATGGTTGACAGGCACGCAGTAGGGCGTACCGTCCGCGCCGGTCATAGCCAGCGTGGCATAGTGCGCTTTTCGCAGCACCTCCCACGCGAAGTGCTCGTCCCGCTCCAGCTCGTTTCTGCGCATGATCGCTGCCTCCTTACTTCAAATTGAGAATCTGTTTATAGTAGGGCCACAGACCGGTCTTTTCCGGCCACAGGGGCGCCAGCTGGCACAGGTCGGTGCCGGGGAAGTTGTTGCCCTCGATAATGGCGGGGCCGTCGGGGGTGATGGCCATATCCCAGCCCACATGACCCATCCGGGGGAACACCTGCGCCGCGTCCTTTGCCAGGGCGATGGCCTCCTGCACCATGGGGAGCTGATACCCCACCAGCGGGATGCCGGTGTCGGGGTGCTTGTCGTAGACATGGAAATAATCGTCGGTAGCGGGGGTGCGGATGCAGCCGGTGGACTCGTCCACGCGGGCGAGGATACCGCCCTGTCCGGAGTTGTCGCACACGCTGCCGCCGGTACCCATCTTCACCACGATATAGGCGATGGTCACGTTTCCGTTCACATTATCCGTGACGATGCGCATGGTGTTGACGCTTTCAGGGTGGAGCCGCGCCATATCGGGATGCTGGAGCAGCGGATGCTCCAGCACCACCATCTTTTTCTCCCGGATGTAGGCCAGCATGGCGGCGGGGGAGTCGAAGTCCGCCACCCGCAGACGCTCCACGCCGCGGCCGCTGTCGCCGTGGTTGATCTTGGCGAAGATGTACGTCTGTCCCGCCACAAAATCCGCCATCTGCTGTTCGGTAGCCGTCTCACCGTTCAGCGTCTCCCGGTGCAGGTAGGCGCGGAACGTCTCGTTGAAGCGCAGCTTGTCGTCAAAATCGTCGTTGTAGGCGGGGTCGTTCATCAGGTCAAAGACCTTGCGGTTGCGGATGCGGGTGAGATAGGTGTCCCGCTGCTTGCCGGTCAGGTCGTAAAAGCCGTACATGGCGTAGTCGTAGTACCCCGCGCCGTAGCGGGCGGCGCACCAGAGGATGTCAAAAAACGTGGTGAATTTGCTGTGGCCGGACTTCTCCTTGACCACACCGAGGATGTAGTTCAGCTTCTTCCAGCGGACGCCGGTGAGGACGCGGGCGATATACTTGGCATTGGTAGGCATGGGGGACGCTCCTTTCTGTCAGTGGTGGAAAATACGGTGCAGCGGTGCGGTGACAAGACCACGCTCGTAGCGGTTCAGACCGAACAGCCACATACAGACGGCGTAGACCGCCACGAAGATAAGACCCGGCGGAATGAGCTGCCAATAGGTGGTGGGGTGTACCTTCAGCGCCAGCAGCACCGCCGTGGCGGTGGGCAGCAGCATGGCCGGCATCAGATGGAAGATGTGCCGCCAGAAGCCGGGGATGTTCAGCCCGATCCGGCGGTAGTAGTACCAGTTCATCAGGATCACGTTGCCGATCAGCGTGGCGATGGCGGTGCCGATGGCGGCGCCCAGCCCCTCCCACTTGATACACAGGGGAACGGAGATGGCGGCGTTGCCCAGCGCCACGCCCAGATAGACCAGCGAGCGGAACTTGTGCATATTCTTGGCGCGCTGGATCTCAATGCCCACCGTCTGGACGTTGGTCCACAGGCAGGAGAAGAACAGCAGCAGCGCCACCCAGTAGTCCACGGCGAACTTCTCATCGCCGCCCCACAGCACCACGAAGGACTGTCCGATGGCCACGAAGCCCAGTAGGATACCGCCCAGCAGGATAAACTGGAGGCGGCCCACCCGGGTGAACAGGGCGTCCAGCGTGCGCATGGGGGCGTTTTCGGCTACCAGACGGTGGACGCGGGGCGTCATCACGTTGGAGATGGCGTTGCCGAAGGCCAGATAGAACGTGTTGAGCTGGGCGGCAATACTGTACACGGTGACGGAGGTGGAGCCCTGAAACCATGTGAGCAGCTGCCGGTCGATGGCCCAGTTGAAGTTATCCACCACGATGCTGATAAAGACGTACAGCGTGAAGCTGAACATCTCCCGCAGCAGACCGAAGTCGTAGCGGCGGAAGGAGAAGGGCATCCGCAGCTTCGTCAGGCAGTAGCCGATATTCAGGATGCCGCTGAGGATGGTAAAGATCAGGGAGACGATGGTCAGCGTCACGGAGCGGTAGCCGATGATGAGCAGAGGGATCATGATCAGGGGGTTGAGCACCTGCTTGCCCATGGCCACGATCTTCTGGAACAGATATCGCTCGTTGATGGTGACGTGGGACTCAAAGACGCTGATGGGGAAGGTCAGGGCGGCGTTGACCGTCATGATCCGCAGCAGCTTTTCCGCCAGCGCGATCTCCTCCGGCGTCAGCTTTTTGCCGAAGATCACGTCGCAGTAGGACAGGCCGAAACCGATGACCAGCACCGCCGCGCCCAGCACCAGATAGGTGATGAGGAACATACCGTTGAGCTTGGCGCAGCCCTTCTTATCGCCGGTGGCGCGGAAGCGGGAATAGTACCGGACATAGGCACTGCCCAGTCCGAAGCTCAGCAGATTCAGATAGGAGATGATGGGCAGGACGGCCTGATAGACGCCGAACTCACTGTCACCCAGACGCTCCAGCATGATGGGCGTGTACACCAGTGAGATGATGGTGCTCAGCGCCATGGACACATAGGACAGCACGGCGCCCGCCCGTATCTGATTCACCTTCAACGCTCCACCTTCTTTTTCGCAGAATGACACTTTATTATAGCCCATACCGGCGGCGGTGTAAAGCGGGAAGCGGAAAAAGATGGTTTTCTTTCGGCAGGATCTCTGGTACAATAGGAAAAAAGACCGGGAGGGAACGGGTATGGCCAACAAAAAGCTGAAGCTGCTGTATCTGGCGCGGTATTTGCAGGAGCAGACCGACGAGCAGCATCCCAAGACCATACAGGATATGATCGACTATCTGGCGGACTGCGGCATCAGTGCCGAGCGCAAGAGCCTCTACGACGATCTGGAGCTGCTGCGGGTGTACGGTATGGATGTGCAGTCGGTAAAAAGCCGCAGCTACGGGTATTTTTTGGGAGAGCGGGATTTTCAGCTGCCGGAGCTGAAGCTGCTGATCGACGTGGTGCAGGCATCGCCGTTCCTGACCCAGAGCAAGAGCATGGAGCTGATCGGCAAGCTGGAAAAGCTGACCAGCCGCCCCTACGCCCGGCAGCTGCGGCGGCAGGTGTATGTGGTGAACCGGGTCAAGACCCACAACGAGCGGCTGTACTACGCCGTGGACGGCCTGAGCACCGCCATCAACGAGGGAAAAAAGGTGACGTTCCGCTACTTCGACTGGACGGCGGAGGGCGGCAAGGCCTATCGCCGGGATGGGGCGCTGTACGAGACGAATCCGGTGGCGCTGTGCGTGGACAGGCACTACTATCTGGTGGCCTACGACCCGACCATCTGCGACTACCGCCACTACCGGGTGGATCGGATGGAGGGGCTGACGGTGACGGACACAGCCCGTGACCCGCTGCCGGAGGGCTTTGAGCTGGGAAACTATGTGCGGCGCATCTTCGATATGTACAACGGCCGGACGGAGACGGTGCAGCTGCGGTTCGACAGGAGCCTCATCAACGTGGTGATGGACCGCTTCGGCGCCGACGCCCACCTGCGGCCCGACGGTGACGGCGTGGCGGTGACGGCGCCGGTGGAGGTGGGGCCCACCTTCTTCGGCTGGCTCTTTCAGCTGGGGACGCAGGCGGAGCTGGTGGGGCCGGAGGCGATCCGGCGGGAGTTCCGGGACTACTGCGTCGCCGTGCTGGAAGCATACACATAACGGAATACCCCGCAGGCATTGCCTGCGGGGTATTTGTGTGGTGCTCAAACAGTGGCATCCAGCGGGATACGCTGGCGGCCCACCTGCACCCAATGGACACGGACGCTGCCGGGATCCTGCTCTGTGGCGCAGAAGCCTACGCCGTTCATGACCCCCTCCACAGGAACGCCGTCGCTGAACAGCGCCGTAAACCGGCGGATATACCCCAGCAGGTCGCGGATGACGGTGACGGGAAGCTCCGGTACCAGATAATCGAAAAACTTATGCATACTCTATACCTCCTGCTGTTGTGATGCGTCTCATTTGCTTCAGTGTAGCCATCATAACAGGAGATGTGTCCCGAAAAACGGACAATGCGCCGAACTTGTGTTTTTTGCGGCGGCGTGGTACAATACGGGCAAGAACATGTCAGGAGGCGGAACACCGTGACAGAGACTGTGAATATGCCCCAGCTTGCACCCCGCGACCGATGCACGGGCTGCGGTGCGTGCAGCAGCGGCTGCCCCAAGGGGGCCATCCGCATGGTGCCGGATAAAGAAGGGTTCCTCTACCCGGAGATAACGGACGGCTGCGTCCAGTGCGGACACTGCGCCCATGTGTGTCCGGTGCTGAAGCAGCGGGAGCATCGGACGGCGCCGCAGGTGTTCGCCGTGTGGAACCGCGACCCGGCGGTGCGGCGGGAGTCCACCAGCGGCGGTGCGTTCTCCGCGCTGGCGGAGTATGTGCTGGAGGGCGGCGGCGTGGTATTCGGCGCGGCGCTGGACAACGACCTGCGGGTGGTGCATACGGCGGTGAAAAACGTCTATGAGCTCCACCGTCTGCGGGGCTCGAAGCCGGTGCAGAGCGATATGGGCGATGCCTATCAGCAGGTGCGGCTCTATCTGGATCAGGGGCGGCAGGTGCTGTTCTCCGGCACGCCCTGTCAGGTGGACGGACTGTACCGCTATCTGGGCGAGCATCCGGAGCGGCTTTTGACCTGCGATGTGGCGTGCCGCGGCGTGTGCAGCCCCGGCGTGTGGGAGCGGCTGGTGAAGTCCATGGCCTACGTCAAGCAGCACCGCCCTGTGTCGGTGGAGTTCTGCGGCAAGATCGACGGGGATCGGGAGCGGCGGTTCCGGGTGAAATTCGAGGGCGGCGGCCGGTACGACGCGCCGGTGGGCAAGTGCGAGCTGGGACGGGGCATCACCCGCCGGCTGTTCATGCGCCCTGCCTGTCACAACTGTCCCTACGCCAGCACAGATCGCCCCGGCGACCTGACGCTGGGGGATTTCGGTACCGGCGGCTTTACGGCGGAGGAGAAGAAAAACGGCGTGTCCATGCTGCTTATCAATACCGCCAAGGGCGCGCAGACCTTCGACGTGCTGCCGCTGGAGCGGGAGCATCGGACGCTGGAGGAGGCGGTATCCTGCTGCCGGGCGCTGCGGGAGCCGGTGAAGGCCCCGGCAGAGCGGGAACAGTTCTTCCGCGCCATGGAGCAGATGCCCTTCCAGCAGGTGCGCAACCGCTTTTTGTCGGTGGTGCAGCACCAGAGCGGCGGCATGGCCGGCAAGCTGCGGAGTCTGTTCAGCCGGGGCAAGAAGGAGAAAAAGGCATGAAAACGCTGATGCACACCTGCTGCGCGCCCTGCTCCGTGTCCTGCATCCAGCAGCTGCGGGCGGAGGGCATCGAGCCGGTGTCCTACTGGTTCAACCCCAACATCCACCCCTATCAGGAGTATAAGGCGCGGCGGGATACGCTGATGGCCTACGCCCCGGCCATCGGCATGGAGCTGATCGTGCAGGAGAACTACGGCCTGCGGGAATTCTGCCGTCTGGTGGCGGAGGATCTGGACCATCGCTGCGGGAAATGCTACCGGCTGCGGCTGGAGCAGACCGCCCGCTACGCGGCGGCGCACGGCTTCGAGAGCTTTACCAGTACGCTGTTCGTCAGCCCCTATCAGGATCACGAGCTGCTGCGCCGGACGGCGGAGGAGCTGGCAGCGCAGTACGGCGTGGCGTTCCTCTACCGGGATTTCCGCCCCGGCTTCCGGGAGGGACAGCGGCAGGCGCGGGAGCTGGGCTTCTATATGCAGAAATACTGCGGCTGCGTGTTCAGCGAGGAGGAACGGTACGCCAAGGCCATCGCACGGGATATGGCGGCGCCGGAAAAGCACCTGTGATCTTATAAGGACGCAAAAAACCACCCATACGGGTGGTTTTTTCACGCTAATTTTCAGGCGGTGCGGGGGGAGGGGACGAACAGCAGATCCAGATCAGCCTGCGTGGGCATACCGTCCAGCACGGCGCTGTCGCTGTACTGCCACATATCGAAGGCGTAGTAGAAATCGGGGTAGTCGTTGTAGTCCGCCACCCACAGGGCGTAGTCCGCCAGACGGCTCAGGTCGTACCGGTAATACCCCTGCTGGCGGTTGAGGTAGATGCCCGCCTGATAGCCGCCGGACTCGATGACGCCGCAGAAGGCGGCGGCGCACTCCGTCAGGCGGTTGTCGTTGCCCTTGGTGCGGGAATCGTCGGCAAACACCGGCTCCCAGTCGAAGTAGACCGGCAGCGCCAGATGCTGTCCGTCCAGCAGGCGCAGTACATGAGCGGCCTCGGCGGCGGCCTCCTGCACGGTGACGGCCTGGGAGAAGTAGTAAACACCCACGTCCAGACCGGCGGCACGGGCGTTTTGCAGATGCCGGGCAAAGGCGCTGTCTGCGCGGAACGCGCCCTTGGTATAGCCGGTATAGCCGATCCGGAGGATGGCGAACTCCACCCCCTGCGCCGCCAGCCTCTGCCAGTCCACATTGGACTGGTAATCGGACACATCCACGCCCAGCCGGACGGTACCGGTCATGCCGATATAATGCAGTGCGCCGTCCTCCGCGCGGGTGAAGTCGGCGGCGGTGAAGGGGTTCACCGGTAAATTGTCATGGGGCGTCAGCCACACCATGTTGGCCCCGTCATTGACATAGACCTGCCCCGCGTGGGGGTCAGGCTCCTCCCGGACAGGGGGCTGGTGGGGCAGCAGACTCAGCGCCACCGGTACGGCGATGGCCAGCACGACCAGCAGGATCACCAGCGGCAGCAGCCGTCTGCGCCGTCTCCTGCGGAGGCGGCGGGGGCGTACAGCGGTTTCTTCCATGGGCTCACCGACCTTCCCGTTGAAATACGTGGACGTCGAAGGCGATGCGGCAGTCCAGCGTATCAAGTTTACATAATTTATCGACACCGCTTTTCGGCGTCTTCCAGCAGTAGGGGGTCATGCCGAACAGCGCCTGAATATCGGCGGGGCTGTCCAGATGGATGACATCCTCCACATGGCGGATGGCGACGTAGCGGAAGCCCTCGTAGGGTGTCTCCTTCACCTCGTTGGGGTAGGGGTGGTCGTAGAGCACCTGCTTCATCTCCCACAGGTGCATGGCGGAGGGAACGACGTACAGAAAGTGACCCTCCGGCCGCAGCACCCGGCGGAATTCCTCGATGGCCAGCGGGGAAAAGCAGTTGAGCAGCAGGTCGATGCTCTCATCCGCCACCGGCAGGTGGTAGGAGGAGGCCACGGCGAACTCCACGCCCTTCTCCCGCTTGGCGGCCAGCCGCAGGATGAACTTGGAGATATCCGTACCCGCCATCCGGGGCGTTTTCCCGGCATCGCGCAGGGCGCGGTAGATAGCGGCGGTGTAGTACCCCTCGCCGCAGCCGCTGTCCAGCACCGCCGGCGTGTCGCCGGTCAGGGCGACGGCGAGTTGACATAACGTGTCCCGCAAGGGGGCATAGTAATCCTTGGAGAGAAAGGCGCTGCGGGCGGCGGCCATGGCCTTGTCGTCGCCGGGGGCCTTGGAGTGCTTCTGGTTCACGGGCAGCAGATAGGTGTAGCCCTCTCGCGCCGCGTCATGGCAGTGACCGTTGGGGCAGAAATAGCTGTTCTCCCGCCGGGTCAGCTTTTCACCGCACAGAGGACAGATGAACAGGCTGCTCATCGCGCACCCTCCGGCAGGGTCACATCGTGGATCCACTTTTTCGACCGGACGCGCCACAGGCAGATGGGGCATTTGATAAAGCTCTCCGCCTGAATGGCCAGGGAGACGAACCACGGATCGGCGTCCAGCACCAGCGCCAGCACCGCTGTCAGGGGCAGCGCCACCAGCCACTGGGGTGCCAGATCCAGTGCCGTGGACCAGAACACGTCGCCGCCCGCCCGGAGGATGCCGGTGACGGCGGAAATGGAGTAGGCGTGCAGCGGGATGCAGGCAAAGCCCGTCACCGCCAGCGTGGTGGCGAGGTGGGCGCTGAGGTCATACAGCTCAAACAGCGGGAAAATCACCGGCTGGAACAGCAGCGGCACCAGCACCAGCGCGATCACCGCCAGCACCGTACCCACCACCACCGTGACCCACGATAACGTCTTGGAGAGCGCCATCAGCTCCTCCTGGCTCTGCCCCTCGCCGATGGCCTTGCCCACCATGACGGCGGTGGCGGCGCCCAGACCGAAGCACACCACGAGGAACAGGCGGTTCAGGTTGCCCATAACGGCGTTGGCCGCCAGAAATTCCACGGAGATGGTCATGTGGCCGAGAACCACCGTCAGCAGGCTGTTGCCAAGACCCCAGAACAGCTCGTTGCCCATGACGGGGGAGGCGTATTTGACGAACCGGCGCAGCATCTCCCAGCCCGGACGCAGCAGCGCCTTCAGATCCAGCGGGATAACCTTGCTGCGCAGGGCGCAGAACAGGCACACGGCGAACTCCGCCACGCGGCTGAGCAGCGTGGCCAGCGCCGCGCCCTCCACCCCCAGCATGGGGAAGCCGCACTTGCCGAAAATCAGCAGGTAGTTCAGGCCAGTGTTCAGCACCGTGGACATACCGAACAGCTTCATGCCGAAGCCGGCATTCTCCACGCTGCGCTGGGCGCTGACATAGATGGACGAGAGCATATTGAACACATAGGAAAAGCCGATGAGCCGCAGATACGGCGCGCCCAGCAGGGACAGGTGGTGCTTGTTGCTGAGCAGATCCATGATCGCGATCGGCCACAGGAACAGCACCAGCGCGACGATCAGCGCCAGCGCCACGCCCAGACCGGCCGCCACGCCGATGGCGCGGCTGATGTTGGTCAGATCCTTCTTCCCCCAGTACTGGCTGATGAGGATGCCCACGCCGGACTGGACGCCGAAGACGATGGAGATCAGCAGAAATACCGGCACGTTGGCGGCGGTCACCGCCGCCATCTCGTTGTTGCCCAGCTTACTGACCATGAAGGTATCGATGAGGCCCAGCGAGAACGTGATGAGGTTCTGCAGGGCGATGGGGCCGGTAAGAGCGGCCAGATAACGGTAGAAGCCTTTATCGCGCTTCAAAGCCTGAAACATAATTCACCTCAGAAAAAAGTAATTGTCTATCACAGCATGGGGAAGCGGGCGGCCTGATGCGCCTTCAGCGCGTCGTACAGGGCGTCCACGTCCGATGTGGTGTTGTCGGGGGAGAAGGAGATGCGGATCACGCCGGCGGCGGTGCGCTTGTCCAGCCCCAGCGCCGACACCACATGGCTGGCCTTGCCCTGATGACAGGCGGAGCCGGCGGAGATGCAGATGCCCTGCGTCCCCAGATCGGTGACGATGTTGGCGCTGGGATAGCCCGCCAGCGACAGCGCCAGAATGTGGGGGGCTGTGCCGCCGCCCACCGGCACCATACCGGGGATGGTCAGCAGCTTTTCCCGGCAGTAGTCCCGCAGCGCCGCCATGTGAGCCAGCTTGGCGTCGTAGTCCTCCAGACGCAGCGCCACCGCCTTGGCGAAGCCGGCGATCTGGGCGGTGGCCTCCGTGCCGGAGCGCAGACCCCGCTCCTGCCCGCCGCCGGGCAGCAGGGGCCGCACGTTGCGGAACCGGTCGGAGATGTACAGGGCGCCCACGCCCTTGGGGCCGCCGAGCTTGTGGGCGGACAGGCTCATCATGTCCACGCCCCAGCCCTCCGGGTCGCAGGGTACCTTCAAAAAGCCCTGCACCGCGTCGCAGTGCAGCAGGGCGCGGGACTTCCGGTCCCGCAGGAGCCGTGCGGTCTCCGCCACGGGGAAGATGCAGCCCGTCTCGTTGTTCACCAGCATCATGGACACCAGCACCGTGTCCTCCCGCAGGGCGGACGCCACCTGCTCCACGGTGACGTGGCCGGTGCGGTCGGGCTTGAGGTAGGTGACCTCGTACCCCTGCTGGGTCAGCCAGCGGCACGGCTCCAGCACGGCGCTGTGCTCCACGGCGGTGGTGATGATGTGCTTGCCGACGTGCCGTCCCTGCCAGACGGCGGCCTGTATGGCCCAGTTGTCCGATTCCGTGCCGCAGGAGGTGAAGTACAGACGCTCCGGCGGGCAGTGCAGCGCCCCGGCGACGACGGCGCGCCAGCCCTCCACGGCTTTTTTCATCTCCTGCCCCGCGGGGTACTGGGAGGAGGGATTGCCGAAGTGCTGGGTCAGCACCTCATACATGGCGTCCGCCACGGCGGCGGGTACCGGCGTGGTGGCGGCGTTATCCAGATAGATCATGGGAAAAACCTCTCAATTTCATAGGCCGGAGGACTTGCCACCGGCGTAAGTATCCAGTATAATAAAGCGTTACCACCCATTATATCGACATTCGACAGAAAGTGCAAGGAGAATCCCCATGCTGGCAGCGATTTACACATTAGGCTGTAAGGTCAATCAATACGAGACGCAGGCCATGGAGCAGGAGCTGGTGCGCCGTGGCCACACGCTGGTGCCGTTTGATGAGAAGGCAGACGTCTATATCGTCAACACCTGCTCTGTCACCGCCGTCAGCGATAAAAAATCGCGGCAGATGCTGCGGCGCTGCCGCAAGCTGAACCCGGAGGCGGTGGTGGCCGCCTGCGGCTGCTATGTGCAGACCCATCCGGAGGAGGCGGCGTCGCTGGACATAGACCTTGTGGCGGGTACCGGCGACCGCATGGCGTTTCTGGAGCTGCTGGAGCAGGTGAGCCGGGAGAAGCAGGTCACGCTGCTGGACGACGCGCTGAAGCGCCGGACGTTCGAGGTGCTGCCCGCCGGCGGCATGGCCGAGCGCACCCGCGCCATGCTGAAGGTGGAGGACGGCTGCGTCAACTTCTGCACCTACTGCATCATCCCCTACGCCCGTGGGCCGGTGCGCTCTCTGCCCAAGGCGGAGGCGGTGTCCCAGACGGAGCAGCTGCGGCAGGAGGGCTACCGGGAGCTGGTGCTCACCGGCATCGAGATCTCCAGCTGGGGCCACGACCTGAAAAACGGCGAGACGCTCATCGACCTTTTGGAGGCGGTGTCCGCCGCCGCAGGGGATATGCGGCTGCGTCTGGGCAGTCTGGAGCCCCGCACCATCACGGAGGATTTCTGCCGCCGTGCCGCCGCACTGCCCAACCTGTGTCCCCACTTCCATCTGTCCCTCCAGTCCGGCTGTGACGATACGCTGAAGCGGATGAACAGGAAATATGACACGGCACGGTTCCGCCAGTCGGTGGCGCTGCTGAACCGGTACTTCCACCGCCCCGCCGTCACCACCGACCTGATCTGCGGCTTCCCGGAGGAGACGGAGGAGGAGTTCGCCCAGACGCTGGCGTTTATCCGGGACTGCGGCTTCGCCGCCATGCACATCTTTCCCTATTCCATCCGCCCCGGCACCAAGGCGGCGGCCATGGAGCAGGTGCCGCCCGCCGTCAAGGAGGAGCGTGCCGCCCGGGCCGCACAGGTGGCGGAGGAGCTGCACCGCGCCTACCTGAACGGCTGCGTGGGACAGGTGTACCCGGTGCTGTTCGAGCAGGTCAAGGACGGTCTCTCCACCGGCCACGCCCCCAACTACATGGAGGTGGCCATGGAGGGCAATAATTTACATAATGTTGTGCGAAACGTGAAGATCACAGGCGTAGAAAACGATATACTGCGAGGGGAGTTTACATAATGAGTCACTTTTTTGCCTACATCGACCGGATGCGCTACATTGAGCGCTGGGCGCTGATGCGCAACAGCGTCCGGGAGAATATTCAGGAGCACAGCCATCAGGTGGCGGTGCTGGCCCACGCGCTGGCGGTGATCCGCAACGAGCTGTTCGGCGGTCAGGTGGACGCCGGAACGGTGGCGGCGGCAGCGCTTTACCACGACGCCGGAGAGATCCTCACCGGCGATATGCCCACGCCCATCAAGTACTTCAACCCGGAGATCCGGGAGGCCTACCGCAAGGTGGAGGAGGTGGCGGACCAGAAGCTGCTGGGGATGCTGCCGCCGGAGCTGCGAACCGTCTATGAAGACATTCTGTGCCCCGCCGACCCGGAGGTGGAGGAGCTGGTGAAGGCGGCGGACAAGCTCAGCGCCCACATCAAATGTCTGGAGGAGCTGAAGGCCGGCAACGAGGAGTTCCGGCAGGCGGCGCGGCAGACGGCGGAGGCGCTGGACAGCTACGAGCTGCCGGAGCTGCGGTATTTCCGTGAGCATTTCTTAGGCTCGTTCCAGCTGACGTTGGACGAGATGGAGTGACTTTGTATCCAAAAAGGAGTGACCGATATGAAAGCGATCGTGACCGTTGTGGGAAAGGATCAGGTGGGGATCATCGCCGGCGTGTGCAACAAGCTGGCCGACCACCAGATCAATGTGCTGGACATCAGCCAGACCATTATGGAGGGCTATTTCACCATGATGATGGTGGTGGATATGGCGCTGTGCAGCCGGCCGTTTGACCAGCTGCGTGAGGTGCTGAAGACCTACGGCGAGAGCCGCGGACTGTCCATCCGCATCCAGCGGGAGGATATCTTCGACGCTATGCACAAGCTGTAAGAGGGATACGCCATGCTGAATCTGCAAAATATTTTCGATACCATCGACATGATCGACAAGCAGCATCTGGATATCCGTACCATCACCATGGGAATCTCTCTGCTGGACTGCGTCAGCGAGGATGCAGGCCGCTGCTGTCAAAAAATATATGATAAGATCTGCCGCCGTGCGGAGAAGCTGGTGCGTACCGGCGAGGACATTGAGAGCGAGTTCGGCATCCCCATCGTCAACAAGCGTATCTCCGTGACGCCTATGGCGCTGGTGGCGGGCAGCTGCGATACCGAGGACTATGTGCCATTTGCCCTGACGCTGGATCGGGCGGCCCATACCTGCGGCGTCAACTTCATCGGCGGCTATTCCGCCTTGGTGCAGAAGGGCTTCACCAAGGGCGACGAGCTGCTGCTGCGCTCTATTCCGCAGGCTTTGGCCCAGACGGAGCTGGTCTGCTCCAGCGTCAATGTGGGCAGCACGAGGGCCGGCATCAACATGGACGCCGTGGCCCGCATGGGCCGCATCATCAAGGAGACGGCGCATCTGACCCGCGCGCAGGACGGCCTTGGCTGCGCCAAGCTGGTGGTGTTCTGCAACGCCGTGGAGGATAACCCCTTTATGGCCGGCGCGTTCCACGGCGTGGGCGAGGCGGACAGCGTCATCAATGTGGGCGTGTCCGGCCCCGGCGTGGTGTACCACGCCCTGCAAGCCTGCAAGGGTCAGCCCTTTGATGTGGTGGCGGAGACCATCAAGAAAACGGCGTTCCAGATCACCCGCATGGGACAGATGGTGGCGGCGGAGGCGTCGAAGCGGCTGGATACGCCCTTTGGCATCGTAGACCTGTCGCTGGCTCCCACACCGGCGGTGGGCGACAGTGTGGCCCGCATTCTGGAGGAGATGGGCCTCGCCGTCTGCGGCACCCACGGTACCACGGCGGCGCTGGCGCTGCTGAACGACGCGGTGAAAAAGGGCGGCGTTATGGCGTCCGGCCATGTGGGCGGCTTGTCCGGCGCGTTTATCCCGGTGTCGGAGGATGAGGGCATGATCGCCGCCGCGCTGGACGGTACACTGACCATCGACAAGCTGGAGGCCATGACCTGCGTGTGCTCCGTGGGACTGGACATGATCGCCGTGCCCGGCGGCACCAGCGCTGAGACGATCTCGGCCATCATCGCCGACGAGGCGGCGGTTGGCATGGTGAACAGCAAGACCACCGCCGTGCGCGTGATCCCTGTGGAGGGCGCGGATGTGGGCGATATGGTGGAAATGGGCGGTCTGCTGGGCAGCGCGCCGGTAATGCCGGTGCATGAGGCGTCCAGCGCCGATTTTATTGCCCGGGGCGGCCGTATCCCTGCACCGCTCCAGAGCCTGAAAAACTGATGATCCGGCAGGCGCGTGCGCAAGACCTGCCCCGCATCATGGCGATCTATGACGCGGCGCGGCGGTATATGCGGCAAACCGGCAACCCGACCCAGTGGAGGGACAACTACCCGCCGGAGTCGATGCTGCGGCAGGACATCGCCTGCGGGCGGCTGTTCGTCATGGAGGACGCAGGCGGCGTGTACGCCGTGTTCGCCTTCCTGCTGGGGGACGATCCCACCTACGCCTACATCGAGGGGGCGTGGCGGGACGACAGCGCCTACGGCACGCTGCACCGGATGGGCAGCGACGGCACCCACCACGGCGTGTTCGCGGAGAGCGCGGCGTGGGCGGCGGGGCGGTGTTCCCATCTGCGGGCGGACACCCACGCCGACAATCTGACCATGCAGCGGTGCTTGGAGCGGGAGGGCTTCATCCGCTGCGGGACGATCTATGTAGAAGACGGCACGCCTCGCGTGGCGTTTGAAAGGATAACACAAAGGAGAAACGATATGGACCCTATTTTTGAGATCGAGCTGGGCGAATGCCCCATCTGCCGGGGCGCCGGCGTCATGCAGGATGAGCAGGGCTGGAGCGTCTCCGTCAGCTGCATGGACTGCGGCGCGGAGACGGCTGACGCGGAGTACCGCACGCCGGAGGAGCGGCTGGAGTCCGCCCGGCGGGTGGCGCTGCTGTGGAACATGGGCAAGGTCATCCACAACGGCATGAGCGACTGAAAAGAGAAGCAGAGAAAGACCCGCGCCATCGGCGCGGGTCTTTCTCCGTCGAAGAAATCTCATTTTCGCTTTGGCGCGGGATAGGGACGCGGGTCGTCCGTACGACCAAGGAGATAATCTGTGGATACCCGATAATGGTCTGCCAGCGTGACAAGGTGCGGCAAGGGAAGTGTCCGCTTGCCCAACTCATAGTTGCTGTATACCCGCTGGTCGATACCGAGCAGAGAAGCGACTTGCTTTTGTGCCAAGTCGTGGTCTTCGCGCAGGTCGCGGAGTCTTGCAATGTACAAAGCGCTCACCTCAAGAGCATTATATGTACTATCAAAAAATAGTATTGCTTACACTATCGTTTGATGGTAAAATGGGCGAAGGAGGTGAGAAAATGGAGCTATATCAGCAGATACTCGCGTCCCGTATCGGGTCGGTAACGATCGACACGCAGACTGCAAAGGAGATCGTGGCGGGCGACAGCTATAAGGCGCTGGAGAAGATCCGGGCGATCCTTGCAGACGATGCATTGTCCGATGCGGAATGCTTTCGGAAGATAGAGGCCATCGTCTGCGTTTTGGAGGAGTTGGGCGGTGACGGCGGCGGCAGACACGATTTCGGATAAAAAAAGACACGCGAAAGCGTGTCTTTTTCCGTTTATTCGTCGAGCTTTCCGCGGGCGCGGAGGACGTCGTCGGCGGTGAGGGTCATCAGGTCGTCGCGGGTCACCGTCTCCAGCTTGGCGAGACGGTTGTTCTGCGCCACCAGAATATGCTCGAAGATATTCCGGACGCCGCGGGCGTTGCCGAAGCTGTCCCCGGCGGCGCTCTCCTCGGCGATGTAGTCCCGTACCAGCGGCTCCGCCTCCGGCGACAGGATGTACCCCTTGCCGCAGCGCATCTTGAAGATGGCCACCAGCTCGTCCAGCGAGTAGTCCTCAAACAGCAGGAAGCGGTTGAAGCGGGACTCCAGACCGGGGTTGGAGTGGATGAACTTATCCATCAGGTCGGTGTAGCCCGCCACAATGACCACCAGATCGTCCCGGTGATCCTCCATGGCCTTCAGCAGGGTGTCAATGGCCTCCTGCCCGAAGTCGTTTTCGCTGCGGCCGTTGAGGGCATAGGCCTCATCCACAAACAGCACGCCGCCCATGGCCTTCTCGATGACCTTCTGGGTCTTCAGGGCGGTCTGTCCCACATAGCCTGCCACCAGACCGCTGCGGTCCACCTCCACCAGCTGGCCCTTGGACAGAATGCCCAGGCTTCGGTAGATGCGGGCCATCATCCGGGCCATCATGGTCTTGCCGGTACCGGGATTGCCGGTGAATACCATATGCAGAGACATATCGGTGGTGGGCAGGTCGTGCTGCTGGCGCAGCTTATAGACCTGCACCATGTTGATGAGGTTGTGTACCTCCTCCTTCACCACGCCCAGTCCGATGTAGCTGTCCAGCTCCGCCAGCAGATCCTCGATCTTCTCCGGCGGCGACAGCTCCTCCTCGGCGGGCTTTTCGCCGCCGGGCTTGGCGGTGGCGGTGGGAGGCGTGTTCTTCCTCTCCGCGTCCTTGGCGGGCGCGGCGGGAGACTTGGGCGCGTCGCCGGTGACGTTCTCAAAGGGCGTGCCCCAGAAGTCGCTGTTCATGCGCTTCATGTTGTTCTCCGTCATGGAGCGGATCACGTCCAGCTGCTGGAGAATGATCTTGTCTTTCTTGTCCATAGAGTGACCTCCTCAGTGAGATAGGTGGATATTACGCATGGCGCGGAACAGCAGACCGGCCACAAAGCCGGTAAGGGTGCCGGTGACCAGCGATACAGCCAGCAGGAAGGGCAGATAGCCCAGCACCATGGTGCTGCCCAGTGTGATGACCGCCGCCGCCATCTGGCCGAGGTTGTGGGCGGCGGCGCCGCCGATGGACACGCCGTAGATGGACAGTCCCTTGCAGTGCTTGAGGGCGATCATCACCAGCATGGCGGTGAAGCCGCCCAGCAGACTGAACAGCAGCGCCGACAGATTGCCGGCAAATACGCCGCCCAGCAGACAGCGGGCTGTCAGGATGGTCAGCGCGGGGCCGGCGCCCAGCTCGTAGAGAGCAAATACGGTGACGATGTTGGCAAGACCCAGCTTTACGCCGGGCAGCGGCACGATAAGCGTCACGGGAAACAGATTTTCCAGTGTGCTCAGACCCAGTGCCAATGCCGTCAGCACGGCGCACAGGGCGATAGAGCGGGGGTTCAGCTTCACGGCGCACCTCCTAACCCAGCACCGCGTCCACGGCGGACGAGGTGCTGACGATCGAGATCACCACCTGCGCCGGCAGGCACACGATGGATTGTCCCGCCTGCCGGATGACGCCGGTGTGGACGCAGTCCTGCCCGGGACAGTCGCTGTCGGAGACATATACGCCGCCATCGTTGATCCGGACGGTCAGGTGGTAGACGCCGTCGTCCAGCGCCACCACCCGCTCCTTGTCGAAGCCGGGGATGTTGATGTCCTGACGGCAGACCTCCTGCCCGCGCTGGGTGATGACGACGGTGCGCTGGCCTCCCTGCGCCTTGGGCAGGTAGAACAGCAGCGCCGTGACCACGGCCAGCGCGATGACCACGGCGGCCACCAGCGCGTCCAGCGGCTTAGGCCGCAGGCTGGGCTGTGAGGAGTTGGAAGTCATAGGCGCAGTCCTCCGGTTTTGTGATGGCGTCCGACAGGCCGGGGGTGTACAGCAGACGGCCGTCGGCGGTGATGAGGATCAGCTCAAAGCCGCCGTGGGCGCGCCAGAAGGACGCGGCCTCCTGCTCACCCATGACGTACAGAGCGGTGGAGTAGGCGTCCGCCGCCGTGCCGTCATCGGAGATGATGGTGACGGACAGCAGATCACTGTCGGCGGGACATCCGGTGCGGGGGTCGAGGATATGCCGGTACACCGTGCCGTCCTCGGCCTCGAAGTAGCGTTGGTAGCCGCCGGAGGTGACGGCGAAGCGGTCGGTGAGGGACACCATGGCGGCATAGCCGCTGCCGGCAGGATCCTGAATGCCCACGTTCCACGGTGTGCCGTCGGGCTTGCTGCCGCAGACGTAGACGTTGCCGCCCAGCGATACCACGGCGGAGGTGACGCCGTGTGCGCGGAGGATGTCCGCCACCTGCTGAGAGGCGTAGCCCTTGGCGATGCCGCCCAGATCCACGGCGCAGCCCGCGTCCAGCGTGACGGCGTCGTCCATGTGGACGTGCCCACCGCCCACCAGCGGCAGCAGCGCGTCGATCTCCTCCTGTGAGGGGACACGGGGCGCGTCGGAGGTGATGCCCCACAGCGCCACCAGCGGCGCGACGGTCATGTCGAAGGTGCCCCCCGTCTCGTCGGAAAGGGTCAGCGCCCGCTCCAGAAGCGCCCACGTCTCCGGCTGCACCGCCACGGTCTCTCCGGCGTTGAGCCGGCTGACGTCGCTGGTGTCGATGGTGCGGGAGAGGGTAGCCTCCAGCCGGTTGATCTCCCGGGAGGCGGCAGTCAATGCGTCATCGGCGCTGTCGCCGTAGGCGGCAAGGGTCATGTAGGTGTCCATGGCGAACAGGGATATCTCCTGCGGCTTCTCTGCGCCGCAGGCGGTGAGCGCCAGCGCCGTCAGGCAGGCCAGCAGCAGGCAGGTAAGGCGTTTCACAGCTCCCGCCGCCCTTCCAGCGCCCGCATCAGCGTGGCATCGTCGGCAAATTCCAAGTGGCCGCCCACGGGGATGCCGTAGGCCAGCCGCGTGACCTTTACGCCGAAGGGCTTCAGCAGCCGGGCGATATACAGCGCCGTGGCCTCCCCCTCGGTGTCGGGGTTGGTGGCCATGATGACCTCCTCGATGCCGCCCTGCGCCACCCGATCCAGCAGGGACTTGATGTGCAGGTCGTCCGGCCCCACATGGTTCATGGGGGACAGCACGCCGTGGAGGACGTGGTAGCGCCCCCGGTACTCCCGGCTGCGCTCAATGGCGATGACGTCCCGGGGGTCTGCCACCACGCAGATGGTGGCGTCGTCCCGCTTGGCGTCGGCGCAGATGGGACACAGACCTCCTGCGGTCAGGTTCTGACACACGGGACACAGGGTAACACTGCGCTTGGCGTCGGTAATGGCGTCGGCAAAGGTCTGCGCCTCCTCGGTGGGCAGGCTCAGCACATGAAACGCCAGACGCTGGGCGGATTTATAGCCCACGCCGGGCAGCTTGGCAAATTGTTCCACCAGCTTTTCCAGCGGAGCGGGGAAGTATTCCATGGCGTTTACCCTCTCAGTGCGGCGATGGTGGCGGGGATGTCGGCGGCCTTGTATACGGCGGAGCCGGCCACCAGCACATTGGCGCCGGAGGCGATGCACAGTTTGCAGGTCTGGGTGTCCACACCGCCGTCCACCTCCAGCTCGCAGGCGGGGTTCATGGCGTCGATATAGCCCCGGATGGTCTGCACCTTGGGCATCATGTCCGCCATGAATTTCTGGCCGCCGAAGCCCGGCTCCACGGTCATGACCAGAATCAGTTCCACCTTGTCAATAAAGGGCAGCACGGCGCTGGCAGGGGTCTTGGGCTTCACCACCACGCCGGCCTTTTTGCCCTTGGCGTGGATCTTGTCGATGGCGGCGAGGATATTCTCCTCGGTGTCCGCCTCCACATGGCAGGTGATCAGGTCGCCGCCGGCATCGCAGAACTGCTCCACATAGCGGACGGGGCGGTCGATCATCAGATGGACGTCCAGCGGCAGGGTAGTGGTGGGCCGGATGGACTTCACCACGGGGATGCCGATGGAAATATTGGGTACGAACAGACCGTCCATCACGTCCACATGGACGTAATCAGCGGAGGAAATGGCGGCGATGTCGCGGGCCAGATGGGCAAAGTCTGCGGATAGGATGGAGGGGGCGATCTTGATCATGGAGCAACTTCCTTTCGGCCGCACGGCGGGTACCGGGGCGGCATAGTATAAAACGTGCAGGCGGCCGCATATCTGTGCGGAAAGCGCAGCCGGTTTCGCCCGCCGGCGGACTGCCTGCTATGCGCCCGGACAGAGCCGGCTCTGCCGGCTCGTCCGGAGCGGATACGATATCTATCCTATTATACACGGTGCGGTGTGGGTTTGCAAGGCTGCCGGACGCCCTGTGCAAATTTGTCCAATTTGTGAATTTTCCATAAAGGGGCTTTACCTTTGCGGACTTTTCCTGTAAAATGACGCCTTGAGATAACACGGCAGGGGGACAGTCTTCCGTATGAACTTTCTGAAAAAAATCGGCAACGCGCTGGCGCGTTTCATGTACGGACGCAACGGCGCGGATCAGTTGGGACTGACCACCATCTGGGCAGTGCTTTTGCTGGATGTGGTCAATATGTTTATCCGGCAGCAGACTGTCCACCTGATCATCAGCTTCCTGTCCACGGTGCTGCTGGTCATCGCGGTCTACCGCGTGTTCTCCCGGAATCTGCAAAAGCGCCGGGCGGAGAACGCCCGCTTTCTGGAGAAGGTGTGGTGGCCGATCAAGCGCCGCGCTGCCGGCAGCAAGCAGCAGCGGACGGACAAGGAGCACAAGTATTTCACCTGCCCCAACTGCCGGACGGTGTGCCGCGTGCCGCGGGGCAAGGGGAAGATCGTCATCACCTGCCCCAAGTGCGGCAGCGAGATCCACGGCAAAAGCTGAATAAGTTGACATAAAAGCAGCCCTCCGGCTCACGCCGGAGGGCTGCTTTTATGCAGTGCTGCAGGGGGATCACAGCACCTTGCTGAGGAAGTCCTGAAGCCGGGGATCCTTGGGGTGATCGAAGATATCGGCGGGAGCGCCTTCCTCCAGGATCCTGCCGTCGGCCATGAATACCACCCGGTCTGCCACCTCCCGGGCAAAGCCCATTTCGTGGGTGACCACGGCCATGGTCATGCCGTCCTTGGCCAGATCCCGCATGAGATCCAGCACCTCGCCCACCATCTCCGGATCCAGCGCGGAGGTGGGCTCGTCGAACAGCATGACCTCCGGATCCATGGCCAGCGCCCGGACGATGGCGATCCGCTGCTTCTGGCCGCCGGAGAGCATATTGGGATAGGTGTCCGCCTTGTCCGCAAGGCCGATGCGCTCCAGCAGAGCCATGGCCTGCGCCTTGGCCTCGGCGGGGGTTTTCTTTTTCAGGGTGACCGGCGCCATGGTGATGTTTTGCAGCACCGTCTTGTGGGGGAACAGGTTGAAGTGCTGGAACACCATGCCCATCTTCTGCCGGTGCAGGTCGATGTTCACCGACTTGCCGGCAAGGTCTGCGCCGTCGAAGAAGATAGCGCCGGAGGTGGGCTGCTCCAGCAGATTCAGGCTGCGCAGCAGCGTGGACTTACCGGAGCCGGAGGGGCCGATGATGGCCACCACCTCGCCGCGGCGGATGTCCAGATCACAGTCGTTCAGAGCGTGGACGGCGCCGTGGTCGTACTCCTTGACCAGATGCTGTACGGAGATCAGAATATCATTGTTTGTCGCCACGGCGCATCCTCCTTTCAATGGCCTCAATGCCCTTGGAGGCCGGGTAGTTGATGCAGAAATAGACCAGCGCCGCCAGTGTGTAAGGCGCCAGCGAGATGCCGGTGGAGCCGGCGATGGTCTTGGCGGCGAACATCATCTCCGCCATGCCCAGCACCGAGCAGATGGAGGATTCCTTGACCATGGTCACCAGCTCGTTGGCCAGCGCGGGCAGCACGTTCTTGATGGCCTGGGGCAGCACCACCAGACGCATGGACTGCCAGTTGCTCAGACCCAGCGAGCGGGCGGCCTCCATCTGGCCCTTATCCACCGCCAGAATACCGGCGCGGAAGATCTCCGCCACGTAGGCGGAGCTGTTTAGCGCCAGCGCCACCACGCCGGGGATGAACCGGCTGATATCCACGAAGCCGAACAGCGTCAGCCGGGGCAGGGAGATGGCGTAGAACAGGCCGTAGTAGATGATGGACAGCTGCACCAGCATGGGGGTGGAGCGGAATACGGCGATATACGCCCCGGACAGCCACCGGACGGGCTTGACCTTGCTCAGGCGCATCAGCGCCAGCAGCAGGGCGGGGATCACCGCCAGCAGCACGGACACCACCGCCAGCAGCAGCGTGTACTCGATGCCGCGGACGAAGGCTGTGCCGTACTTGGGCAGGAAGGAGAAATTAAAGAAATCGGAGGGGCGCATATCCGTGAACAGGCTGCTCCACCACATACGCGGTCAGTCCTTTCTGTACAGGTTTTTTATGCCGGGAGACGCGCGAAAGTGCAAAGTCGCGGACGGCTTTGCACTACGCGCATAGGAAGGGAGTGAGGGGGTCAATCAGCGGTAACATTCACGGCCACATCAGCCAGCTTGCCGGCGTCCGCGATGAAGGTCTCCAGCATATTTGCCTCGTTCATCTTGGCGATGGCGGCGTTGATGGCGGGCAGCAGACCCTTGGGGTCACCCTTGGCCACGGCAACACAGTAGGGGGTTGCTTCGCCCAGCTCGGTGGAGGCGTCAGCGATGACCAGATCGGGGTTGGAGGCGGCATACTCTTTGGCCACGCCGCCGTCCACCAGAATGGCGTCCACCTTGTCATACACCAGCTCGTTCACCAGATCCAGCACGGATTGCAGGGCCACGGGGGTCACACCCTCCATCTCGTTGACCATGTCCAGCTTGGTGGTGGCGGTCTGTGCGCCCACGGACTTGCCGGCGAAGTCGGCGAGGGTCTTATACTGCTCGGCCTTGTCCGCCTTCACCAGAATGGCGGGGGGTACGTCGGTGTAGTAGGGGTCGGAGAAGTCGGCGTTCTCCAGACGGTCGGGGGTGGCCTCCATGGCCGCCAGCACGATGTCGAAGTCGCCCTTATCCAGAGAGGTCAGCAGGTAATCAAAGCCCATGTTCTCGACCTGAAGGGTCAGGCCCATCTCGTCGGCGATGTACTTGGCCACGGAGACGTCGATGCCGCCGTAGACCATCTCGCCGCTGTCATCGGGGTACATGAACTCGAAGGGAGCGTAGTCGGCGCTGGTGCCAAGCACCAGTTCGGTCTTTGCGGTGTCGTTGTCGGTGCTGCCGTCGTTTGCTTTCTCGCCGCAGGCCGCCAGGCTCAGCGCCATGACCAGTGCCAACAGCATTGCGATCATTTTCTTCATGATAGATACTTCCTTTCGTATTCTTATGGTTCTATACCGGGTATCCGGTGGATAGACGGTGTGTGTGGGAGGTGTTCCCTCCTGATGGTGGCTATCATACGCCGGAGGTGTATAAATGTCAAGCACAAAATGTATAAATTTCCACCGCAAGAACGGATTTTGTACAAATCGACGCGAAATAGACGGAAAACGAGGCGGCGAAAAGGGCGTAATGACGAAAAGTTATGATGCATAACTGAATAAATATACAAATATGCAGCATGAATACATAAAGGCAGACCGGCTTGAGGCCGGTCTGCCTTTAGAGAGGGGGGGATGAAGAAGACGATTTTAATGTACCGCAGATGCGTCAGCCGTTGATGATACGGCCGGCGAACAGGTATGTACGGGCGTAGTAGCTCTCGTACAGGGAGCTGATGATGACGCCGCGGCTGCTGCTGGCGTGGATGAACTGTCCGCCGCCCAGATAGATGCCTACATGGCCGATGCCGGAGCCGCTGGTGTTGAAGAACACCAGATCGCCGGGCGCCCGCTCCGCCGTGGTGACATGGGTGGACAGGGCGTACTGGTCGCTGGCGCCGTGGGGCAGGGAGATGCCGAACTTGGCGAACACCTTCATGGTGAAGCCGGAGCAGTCGATGCCGCTGTAGCTGGTACCGCCGTAGCGGTAGGGGGTGCCGAGATAGGTATAGCTGTGGGCAATGATGTCCTCCGCCAGCGTGCTGGTGGCGTAGGTACCCTCGTAGTCGGCGTAGTGTACCGGCTCGCAGTACTCCGCCATAACATAGCCGGTGGAGGTGCCGTAGGAGACCTTGTACCAGTCACCCTCCACATCCAGCAGATGGGCGGCCTTACCGGCCCAGATGGTACGCAGAGCGGCGGCATCCTGAGACGGTTCCTCCCGCAGCGTCACATAGTTTTCGCAGATGGTCAGGACGCCGTCGTACTCGTCGAGGAAGTTCTGCTTTTGCAGCGCCTCCGTCTCACGGATCAGCGCCTGTGCGGCCAGCTCCGTCAGAGACAGGGAGTCCTCGCCGTCCAGAAGGCCGGATTCCTGTGCCAGACGCAGCCCGTCGCCGGCCTGCAGTGCGGTGGTGCTGCCGGAGACTACGCCATTGGCGGCCAGCTTCTCCACAGCGGTGGTATATTCTTGGGGGGTAACGGTGTCGACTGTCGTTTTCGTCTCCGCGCCGGAGGCCATCACGCCGCCGGACAGCATCATGACGGCGGACATGCCGAACGCTGCCAGTTGTTTCAAATACATGGATATTACCTGCCGATCGTGTTTAGATTCCAAGGGGGATCGAACCCCACGCGCTTTATCATACCACAGGTCTTTCAAAAAAGCTACATAAAAATTACAAAGTGGCAACAAAATTTTCAGAACGGTAATAAATAAAGAAAAATGTTGCATGAACTGCACAGTACGATATATAATATTTGCAAAAAATGCGGAGGTGCGGCGTATGGAACCCTTACAGTATGAGGCGCGGGGCTATTTGAAGGAGCCGTTTAGGCTGTTTCATCTGGCGGACGGACAGCGGGAGCGCATTGAATACCACTATCATACGTTCCACAAGATCATCATTCTGCTGGCGGGCAAGGCGGGCTACGCCATCGAAGGCGAGCGGTATGATCTGACACCGGGGGATTTCGTGCTGGTAGGACGGGGCAGCATCCACCGGCCGGAGGTGGAAGAGGACGCCTTCTATGAGCGGATGATCCTGTACATCTCCCCGGCGTATCTGGCGTCGCTGGGGACGGAGGACTGCGATCTGGAGGCTTGCTTCCGGCAGGCGCAGACGGACTTCCGCTATGTGTACCGCGACGAGGGGGACAGCCGGGTGCGGCCGCTGTTCGAGCTGCTGGCTCGCACCGCCCGCGAGGGAGGCTACGGCGCGGCGCTGCTGGAGCGGGCGCAGTTTCTGGAGCTGATGGTGGAGGTGAACCGGGTCTGCCGCGGCGGTCATCAGGTACAGGCGGCGGCAGGTGACCGGAAGGTGGTGGCGCTGCTGCAATACCTGAACCTGCATCTGACGGAGGAGCTGTCCATCGACCAGCTGGCAGAGCGGTTCTACATCAGCAAGTACCACATGATGCGCCGGTTCCGGCAGGAGACGGGGTATTCCATCCACGGCTACCTGACGGAGAAGCGGCTGCTGCTGGCCCAGCGCCTGCTGGCGCAGGGCGCGTCCCCCTCTGCGGCGGGGGAGCAGGCGGGGTATCAGGACTACTCCACATTTTCCCGCGCCTATAAGAAGCAATTCGGCCACGGGCCGTCGGCGGATGTGGGGAGACAGCACGATTTGCCATAAAATCGGCAAGAATTGCGATTTACATTGATAAAAATGCCAATATAATGGAGACCAGTTAGTTCCTGTCAGAACATTTTAGGAGGAGAGCTATGAAGAAATTCCTGAAGAACTACTGGTTTATCCTGTGTATGCTCACCGGCATCGTGGCCGGCTGTCTGGTGGGCGCGTTCGCCCCGGCCTTTGGCGGCAAGATCAAATTCCTGGGTACGCTGTTCATCAATATGATGTTCTGCGTGGTTGTGCCTATGGTATTCTGCTCCATCGCCTCTGCCATCGCCAACATGAAGAGCGTGAAGCGGGCGGGTAAGATCATGGGCGTGACCGTCGTCACGTTTCTGGTTACCGCCGCCATCGCCGGTGTGCTGATGTATATCGTCTGCCGCATCTTCCCACTGGTGGACGGACACTACACCATTGTAGAGGGCGAGGTCGGCGATACGCTGGGCTTCGGCGACATGATCGTGAACTTCTTTACCAAGCCGGACTTCACGGAGCTGCTGAGCCGCCGCGCTATCCTGCCGCTGATCGTGGCGGCGGTGCTGTTCGGCTTCGGCGTCCAGATGAACGGCGGCCCGGAGACAAAGACGGCACGGCTGCTGGAGGACATCACGGGCTGCATCATGAAGACCGTGAAACTCATCACCTACTACGCGCCCATCGGCTTTTTCGGGTTCTTCGCCGATCTGGTGGCCACCTACGGCCCGGAGCTGGTGAAGGATTACAGCCGCACCCTCATTATCTACTATGTTATGAGCTTTGCCTATATGTTCGTGTTCTTCCCCCTCTACGCCCGGTTCGGCGGCGGCAAGGGCGGCGCGAAGATCATGTTCTCCAAGCTGTTCCGCCCGGCGGCGGTGTCCTTCGGCACCTGCTCGTCTGTGGCCACCATCCCCACCAACATGGAGGTGGCGGAGGAGACGGGCATCAGCAAGGACGTGACGGACATCGTGCTGCCCATGGGTGCCACCATGCACATGGATGGCTCGTCCATGTCCGCTATCATCAAGGTGGCATTCCTGTTCGGCGTGTTCGGGCTGGATTTCTCCACGGATAAGGCGATTCTTGCCATCGTGGTGGCGGTGTTCTCCTCCGTGGCCATGAGCGGCATCCCCGGCGGCGGCGGTACCGGCGAGCTGGTGGTCTGCACCATCTTCTTCCCCGACCAGCTGGCCATCGCCTATCCCGTGGCACTGGCCATCGGCAACCTGATAGACCCACCTGCTACCATGGTCAACGCCGCCGGCGACTATGTGGTGTCCTTTATCGTCTCCCGCTATGTGGACGGCAAGGACTGGCTGCAAAAGAAGCTGCACGGCGGGGCAGCGGACTGAGCTTCGCGATGCCTCGATACCGGCGGAGCGCCCCTGTGGGCGCTCCGCCGGTACTTTTGCCTAAAAAAATAATTGGAAACGGTGGTTTACTTTCGCAGACTAAAATGATACAATATCAGGTAATGCCGGTATCCGGCAGAGGTCCGGAACAACCATGGAAAAGAGGAGAACGCGATATGGTAAGAGCGGCCAAGTCCAAGATCGCCAAGAAGGAAAAGAGCGACCGTCTGTATCAGGCCATCCTGACGCTGGAGACGGAGGAGGAGTGCTACAACTTCTTTCAGGATCTGTGTACCATTTCAGAGCTGCGCAGTATGGAGCAGCGCTACGAGGTGGCCACGTTGCTGAACGACGGCATGATCTACAACGACATTCTGGAAAAGACCGGCGCGTCCAGCGCCACCATCAGCCGCGTCAACCGCTCGCTGATCTACGGCAACGGCGGATATGAGAGCGTGCTGGAGAAGATGAAGGAGAAAGAGGGCAAATGAGCTGCTACGAGGCACTGGCATCCTCCTATGACGCACTGACGGAGGATGTGGGTTACGAAAAGCGGGCGGACTTTCTGGAGAAGCTGTTCCGCCGCAGCCGCATCCCGGTGCGGGTGGTGCTGGATCTGGCCTGCGGCACCGGCACCATGACGTGGCTGCTGACGGGCCGGGGCTATGAGCTCATCGGCGTGGACGGCTCCGAGGAGATGCTGGCGGCGGCCATGAGCAAGACCGGGTCGGTACAGGGCGTACCGCCCATCTTTTTACACCAGTCCATGCCCAAGCTGGATCTGTACGGCACCGTGGACGCGGCGGTCTGCTGCCTGGACAGCCTGAACTATCTCACCGACCCCGCCGATGTGCGCCGTACCTTCCGGCGGCTGCATTTGTTCATCGCCCCCGGCGGCGTACTGGTGTTCGACGTGAACACCGCGGCCAAGCTGGCGGCACTGGATGGGCAGGTATTTCTGGACGAGACGGAGGACACCTACTGCGTGTGGCGCACCGAGTACAGCCGCGGCCTGTGTACCTATTATATGGATATCTTCCAGCGCCGCAGTGACGGCGCGTGGGAACGACGGGAGGAGCTGCACCGGGAGCGCGCCTATACCGTGGAGGAGCTGACGGCGTGGCTCACCGAGGCGGGCTTCGGCGATATACGGGTCTACGGCGACGCCAAGCTGCGCCGTCCCGGCGAAAATGAACAGCGGGTGTATATCTGCTGCATACGAAACTGAGCAAAAGAGGTTGACATAACGTGGAAGATAGAATCGTAAGAGCCATCTCCAGCGATGGTATGGTGCAGGCGGCTGCCATTTACAGCCGGAATCTGACAGAGCGGGCGCGGCAGATCCACAAGACACTGCCGGTGGCCACGGCGGCGCTGGGCCGCGCACTGGCTGGCGCGTCCATGATGGGCAACGCCCTGAAGGGGCAGGGCGCCAGCCTGACGCTGCAGATCAAGGGCGGCGGGCCGCTGGGTACGGTGCTGGCTGTCAGCGACAATGAGGGCAACGTCCGGGGCTATGTGACGAACCCGCAGGTGGAGCTGCCCCTCCGGGCGGACGGCAAGCTGGACGTAGGCGGCGCTGTAGGCCATGAGGGTACCTTGACCGTCATCAAGGATCTGCACATGAAGGAGCCCTATGTGGGGACCATCGACCTGCTGGGCGGCGAGGTGGCGGAGGATATCGCCGGGTATTTTGTGGAGTCGGAGCAGATCCCCACGGCCTGCGGTCTGGGCGTGCTGGTGGATCGTGACCAGAGCGTGAAGTCCGCCGGCGGCTACCTCATCCAGCTGATGCCCGGCGCTACGGAGGATACCATCGTCAAGGTGGAGGGCGGCATCATGGCGGCGGGGCCGGTCTCGGCGCTGCTGGAGCAGGATCCCGACCCGGAGCATCTGCTGCGGGCGGTGATGAGCGACTTCGACCTGAAGATCCTGGAGACCCAACCCGTGTCCTATAAGTGCTATTGCAGCCGGGAGCGGGTGGAGCGTGCGCTAATCTCGCTGGGGCGGAAGGAGCTGGAGGAGATGATCCGTGAGCAGGGCGGCTGCCAGCTGAGCTGCCAGTTCTGCGATACGGTGTACGACTTCTCCAAGGAGGACCTGGAGAGGCTTCTGGCGTCTCTATAAGAAAAATTGCGAATTTTGAAAATTAGTTATTGACATATCTGGATGGGTTTAGTATAATGACCTACGTCGCTTGAGAAAACGACAGGTACGGGAGCATAGCTCAGCTGGTTAGAGCACCTGCCTTACAAGCAGGGGGTCACTGGTTCGAGTCCAGTTGTTCCCACCATCCAAATGGCCAAGTAGTTCAGTTGGTTAGAACGCCAGCCTGTCACGCTGGAGGTCGAGGGTTCGAGCCCCTTCTTGGTCGCCATATTATGCTGCTGTAGCTCAGTCGGTAGAGCGCATCCTTGGTAAGGATGAGGTCGGCGGTTCGAATCCGCCCAGCAGCTCCACACAAACCCTGTAACCACAACGGTTACAGGGTTTGTTTTGTTTTATCGTTTCTTAGTTTCGTTGGACTTTCCAACAGTTCTTCCAACAAGCTATTTCTATGCCTGTTTTTGCAGCGTCGCAATGATCAATTTGGCGATGTCGGGATTTTCCTGCAGCAGGCGGTATGCCTGTTCCGCAGAGTTATCCAGCGGCTTCTCCTGCGGCACATCAGCCCGTTTCTGGAAGAAATCCGCCTCTACCTTCTCCGCCAACCGGCGGCGCTCCTCGTTGTTGGTATGGGCATAGAGATCTGTCACCATACGGGACTGGGCATGGCCGGTATCACCCTGCACCGCCTTGATGTTCCCGCCGCCAATTTGCAGCTTCAGCGAAGCGCTGCAATGCCGCAAACTGTGAAAGACTACCAGCGGCAGCCCTGTGGCATCGGTCAGCTTGCGGAGCAGAAAGGCAATCTGCCTTTCCTCGTAAGGGCGTCCGTCCTCATGGGCAATGACAAGATCAAAGTCCTGATAGCCACCAGCCAACATTTCCTTTATCTCCTGCTGCCGCCCTTTTTCTTCCGCCAGTGCCAGCGCTACGGTTTTCGGCAGAAACACCTTTCGCACACTGCTCTCCGTTTTTGGGGCTTTCAGCACCAGCGAGGTAGAGGAACCGGTCTGCTTCCACTCAGGGAATGTCAGCAGGACAGTGGAGCGCCCACGCCGTTCCAGTGCCGCAAGGCTGTCCTTCTGGCAGCGTTTCAGTTCCTTTGTGATCCGCACATGGGCTGTTCCGGCGCAGATGGCATCCTCCGAAATGTCCACGCAGTTCCATGTCAGGCCCAGTATTTCTCCCACACGCATAGAACAGCCGAGAGCCAACAGCATACACAGCTTCAAAACGGGATCGGTGCAGGATTCCAGAGCCTGCTGCGCTTCACTGGCAGACCACACGGTGCGTTCCCGCGGCTGATACTTGGGCAGCGTCACACGGAGGGCGGGATTGCTGGGGATGTACTCCCAAATAACCGCCTGATTCAGTGCGCTGCGCAGCAGGGCGTGTGTCTTTTCAATCACCGAGCGGGAAACGCAGGCATCTGTTTTCTTATGGCCTTTCAGCACAACAGCCGGCTTGTCCTGAAGTGAATCAAAGAATAAATCCAAATCATGTGTGGTCAGGTCCTTCACCGCCACATTGCCCAAGTACGGCTTGATGTAATGCTCAATACGATGGAGATTACAGGACAAAAAGGAATCTCCCCAGTGATTCAGCCCATAGACCTGCACGTATTCATCCAACAGTTCACTAACCGTGATAAACTTTTTCTGTGCGCGTTTGGTTTGTATGGGCGTTTGTTTTGGCGGACGAAATTCGCCGATGGACTTCTCGTATTCGATTTGAGCGATTCGCAGATTTGCGGCTTCGTAGGTGGAAAAACGTTCATATATTGGTTTGGTATATCCGGGGCAGCGGTAGCAGATCTCGTACTGCTGTCCTTTTTTACGGGGTCTCATAAGCTCGCACTCCTTGTATCGTGTACTTAGAGCCGCATGACCTCCTGACAGCGGTGCTAAGCGGAGTACCCATTCATGCAGCTCAGTATAGCATGGGCAGCCGATTCCGTCAAAAAAACTTTTGCCGACGAAGAGATTTACTTTCGCAGAAACTCCAGCAAAGCATCTCTCGGAATACGAATCTGCCTACCGATACGGACGCTTCGTATCTGGCCGCTGCGGATCAGCTCGTAGGCGGTGTTGCGGCCGATGCCAAGGATGGGCATCAAGTCCTCCACCCGCAGTGTCATGGGGAGGTCGTTTAGATCACGATACTTATTCTCCACGGGCAGTCCCTCCTTTCACGGACGCCAGATAGATGTTCGTCACGTCGGGTCGCTCGTGTCCCAACAGGCGTGACACGGTGAAATGGGCATCCAGAGGCATCATGCCACCATTGACGAGAGAAGTGTACTTTTCGGCGGCGTAGGTGTGCCGCAGTCCATGGAAGGTAATGCGCCTGTCCGGTGCGGTGGGGTCGCAGATGGCGTCACGGTGGCGGAGGATGAACTGCTGCATGCCGTTGATAGCCCGGTCGGTGGGGGCGCCGTCCGGCACCAGCAGCTTGTGACCGCGTTCCGTTTTCTCCAGCAGTCGCTGCAGCATCATCGTAATACGGTCGTCCTCGATGGGAACGATACGCACCTTGCCGCCCTTGCCTTTCACGGTGAGGGCGTTTTCTCGCAGTGCACGCTCCGCCGCGGCGGTGTCCGTGCGGAAGCACTCATGGATGCGCAGACCGGCATAGCGGGCCAGATACAGGGCGAGAATGTAGTCCTCCCGCTCCTCCGCCATGGCGCGGCCAATCAGCTTGTCGAACTCCGGGTTCGTCCATGTGCGATCCTGCTGCCCGAAGCGGCGGCGTTCCAGGGCAACGCCCAATGCGCCGTTATCCGGCAGCGTGTATTTTGGGCAGGACATCTTGTCGTGGAAAAAGCGAATGGCGGAAAGGTCGGTTTTGACGGTGCTGGCGGACTTGCCCTGCGCCTGCAAATAGAGAACGTAGCTTACCAGATGCTTACCGCTGATATTCTCCAGCTTTTGCAGATGGTAGCGGGTGGCGAGGTAGGCGCAGAACCGTTTGACCGCCTCATAGTAGCGATCCTTCGTACGGAAGCTGCCCTGTCGGTTGTGCCGCGCCAGCTTGTCCAACTGGGTAACGAGGGTGTTGTAAATGCCTTTTGTGGTCATATAAAGAAATCTCCTTGTAATCGTAGTTGTGTTCAGATGGACGCACTTCACCCGTTGGCAAAGGAAGCCATTTCCGGCGTATCTCCGCAAAACTGATAGACTGCCGCAGGCGGAAAGCCTTGGTATTGCGTGCTTTCCGAGGCCTGCCCATATGTCTGTCTCTCTTTACTTGTGCCAGGTCAGTACGCTGCCACATGGGGCAAATATGCCCTGCTCCGATAGAGCGGTGGCGGACACCAGGCCGCTGAACTCGGCTGCGGAAGGCTCCGCCGGTATCCTGTGATCCGCCCGGCGACGGATCGAGGAATGCGCGATACCCCGTATGACCGGCGCCGCACTCTGACTGCGGCATACAGGACGGGAGCTTGCCTCTCCCTGGACGATTTTCCTGCCGTATCGTCCCAACGGCTTTTTACACAACCTCTTTTTCCTGATCTGCGCCGAATTGATTTCGGTGCTCTTTCTTTTCCTGCGGTATCGCGGCGGTGGCAAGTGCCGCGACAAAAATAGTAAGCAAAAACGCAGGAAGAATCTTCCCGCCATTTCGGCTTCATACGATCCTTCCTGCGTTTGCAGTATTGTTCAATTTTGATGGCCGCCCGTTTTCCGGGAGGCACATTTTGACATACTTCGGGTTCTTAGTCAGAGCGAAAAGCTGTTGATAGCCTTCCACCCGTGCCTGCTCTGCTCCGACCTAAATGCTTGATGCCTTAAGTACACGTTCAGTGTAGTACGGCGACAGAGAAATGTACAGGTGGAAAATGCCGCGAGAGAAAACTTCTCGCAGCATAGTCGTTGAAATACGAGGGCGCAATGACCCTAATCTCAGACGGGAGCATGGTGCTCCTCAAGTACAAACTTAACAACGTGTGCGATGCAGATAATAGGCCTGCAAATGGTGCACAAAGAACAATGATAATTCTCATATGCCACAATATGTTGTAGTTGTCAATGCTAAGCATCTAAATATAGTGCAAAAAGAGAACGTAGCCAAAAACGTAATACGCATTATCTCCGTATTAAAAGCGTATTACGGAACTAATGCGTATTGCGTGCGTATTAAAAGCGCATTAGGCAAAACTTTTACCCTGATAGTTTTCCGTGTGTTGCTGAGCTATGAAACTGACAACATAAACAGTTTCAGGATGTGACACAAAAGGAAACGCCATAGGTACACAATATGACCCTATGGTAAGCGATGCGGTAAGAAAAAATGCTTACCCCGACGCGGGTTCGTAGGACTACAACACATGCTGGCAAAGTGAATAAAAAGACATGAGAGATATATCTATCGACCTACAGAAAGCCATCGCTTGATTTTGCACTTACATAAAATCAAGCGATGGCAGATATCACTCTGTCCCCAAAATGGCAAGCTACTCAGCGAAGATTATCTGAGAACAGAGCATTTCCTCAATAAAATGGAAAAGGTCTGTTTCGGAGAAATCACCGGGGGTATCTCTATAAATATCATAGACAAAATGAGCAAGATCTTTTGCGTTTTTAGCAAGATGGCAGTGAGATACTATGCTCTCTGTAACATCATTGATCTCGAAAACATCTCCATCATCAATGTTGACAAGGAATGTGGCATTATCTCGTTTTAATATTTGGTAAGAAGTATTTAAATACATTATGTCCTCCATATAAGTGCGCTGGGAGCCTAAACAGGCTCCCAGCGAGGGCGATTTACCTACCCGATCCATTGCAGCAGGTGCAAGAAGCTTTTGTGGAACCCTTCACGACATTCTTCACCTTAACCAAAACAGGTCGTTTCATAAAGATCCTCCTTTCCAGAAACAACAATTATACTATCCAACACTGTGGGTCTTTCGACATATAATCTCCGGTCAGCGCAAAAGCAATACAGCGCGCTCCCCCGCATTTGTCGAGGTGCGTACAATATCCGCATGTGTCAATTTTTTCTCTATTTCGAATGTTCTCCAGGACTTCGTTTGTGTACCAAACCTTAAAAAAATTGTCTTCCTTAATGTTCCCAAGAGGGATTGGCAACCTTCTGCATGGAAGAATCGTACCGTCTTCCAATATCGTAATAGTCTGGTAGGCTACAGGGCATTTTCCTTCATGCCCAACCAAACACCATAAGGGGCGCGTGGTTCCAAACGACAACCCCATAGGTTCATATTTCTGACGCATATTTTCGATCAAAGTAAATGTGTCATGCGTCTCTGCGCTACTCATCATATCGGCAACACCAGCGTTGCCAAATGGTACAATCCTAGAAAAGGCTATCTGTGATATTCCCTTTTCAAGGAGAGTGGGAAAAAGTTCCTCTTGAATCGGTGTTGTATTTTTTGATAAGACATAATGCGCAGATACGCTCACTCCAGAGTCCGCTAGCCGCTTGGCATTGTCTAGTGTCCGCTGATAATTTCCTGCGCCACGGATGAAATCGTGTCCATCGGGAGTAGCTCCATCAATACTGACTTGCACATAACAATTATTAGCCTTAGCGATATCCACAAACTGCTGATCTATGTGAACTCCATTTGTCAAAATTGAAATGTCGTGAACATCCCCACGTGAATGGAGATATTCAACCATATCGTAAAATCTCGGGTGCATAGTTGGTTCTCCGCCAATGAGGGAGATTTCACCTAATACATTCCATTTGTGGAAGCAAGACCATAGCTTTTCGATGGCCGCGATAAATTCTGCGTAATCCCATTCTATTCGCTTAGAAGGCTGCCCCTCATAGCAATGCTTGCAGCGAAGGTTGCATTGATTTGTGATATGGAATTGGACATGAAAGCGATAACCATCATCTAATAACATACTCAAACTACCTTTACTTCTTCAAATTCAAACAGACCGGCAGCATTCTTGATAATGTGGTAAATCTGATCATCAGTGATAGATAAGTAATCAAGATTTTCATAAGGACGAATTTGACAGTGAGAAAATGGATTCAAGATATTTCCGGTATATGCTGCTGTCTCACCGCAGCAGCCTGCTGTGCAAATGTATTTAAACTCGCAGTCCTTGCATTTCGTAACATCGTTGGCGGTTAAGGCTCTAAAAGCGTTGTATGCACAACTGTGCCAAATGCTATCAAAAGAGTCAATCTTTAAATTCCCAAGAACATATTTCCTGTTTCTCAAAAAACCGCAGGGGGTGACATCGCCGTTGACCATAATGGATATCCAGTGTAGTTGGCAAAGATGATAGCAGTAAAACGGCTGCTTAGCGCGTTGAGATTTTGCAAACTCGGTAAGCTTATCTAACGGTAGGCGAAGCATTTCCCAATTTTCTACGGCACGGCCAACACTGGCAGGGCGATTCAGAATGTATCGGAATCCCAAAGAATTGGCAAGAGCGATAAAGGCATTGATGTCATCAAAGGTAAGTGCATTTACTGAGAATAGAAGGCGGATTTGCTCTCTATATTTGCTCTCGGATAGCTGCTTTAAATTCTCAATAACTTTATCATATGCGGTAGCGGAGGCATTGGAAAAAGCGCAGAATTTTTCTCTGTTTACCCCATATATCGATATCTGGATCTCAAATCCCTTGCTTAACGCAAATAGAGCATCACTAATATTAAAAGAACCATTGGACACTATGGAATGCTGAGTTACAGGCAAGATTCGCCCGTCTACTATTTCGATGATGCTGCGAATATTTTTGTTCAGGAATGGTTCTCCGCCCGTGATTCGAATATCACAAGGGCCTAAAGACCGAATTTGGTCGATGTAATACGCGACATCATCTTTACTCATGTATGAGTCTGCAAGCCTTTGTACGTTTGCGTAGCAGTGCATACAATGGTAGTTGCATACGTCAGTGACCTCAAGATATGCGAGCTTACATTTCTCAAATGAATATTTGTCATCGAAAAGGTTGTAATCAAATACAAAAGGTGAGTGTTCTTGCTCGGTGCGCCTTGTAGTCAGAATGTCCTTGAGCTTCAGCTTTTCAACTAAAGTATGCGGCAGCGGACTACCCTGAACTAAGGCATCACCGCTCTTGTGGTTTATCAAATAAACTTCTTTTGTATTAAAATTATATATAGCCGTATTCGAATAGCCTCGCTGCAATTTGCAATTTTGGGCCAAATAGCATTCCATGAGAGAATCACCCCCTAAAAATGATAGCATATTCTGGCGATTGAGTCAACGGGCTATACGAATCCATGCGTTCAATGTGTGTCGAAATAAAATCTACTATTACCGACTGCCGACACACCATCAATGACAGCATCCGTTGAAAGCTGCACACGAAACTATAGAATACTACGTTCTCCGCTGCCGTGATGTCCTTTAAAATTAGCCGTGGGTCATTATAAATTTGAGGAGGAATTTGTGTATGAACAACTCGACGACCTACGGCTATATCCGTGTATCATCTAAGGATCAGAACGAGGCCCGGCAGCTTGCGGCGTTGGCGGAGCTTAACATTTTGCCGAAAAACATTTACATGGACAAGCAGTCCGGAAAAGACTTTGACCGTCCCCGATACAAGCGTCTCGTAAAAAAGCTGCACCCCGGCGATCTACTGGTCATTCAGAGTATTGACCGGCTGGGCCGCAACTATGGGGAGATTCTGGAGCAGTGGCGAGTCATCACCAAGGAAAAGCGGGTGGACATCGTTGTTCTGGACATGCCTCTGCTGGATACGCGGGCCCAGGACCAAGACCTGACGGGTACCTTCATCGCCGACTTGGTGCTGCAAATTCTATCCTATGTGGCGCAGACAGAGCGGGAGATGATCCGCAAGCGGCAGGCAGAGGGAATTGCAGCGGCCAAGGCCCGGGGCGTACAGTTCGGGCGGAGACCGCTGCCCTTGCCGGAGTCATATGAAGATGTGCGTCAAAAATGGAAAAGCGGCCAGCTCTCAGCCAGAGCCGCCGCTATCGCATTGGGGGTGTCACATAGTACATTCTTAAAATGGACACGAAATAAGTAGGGATTGGATGGAAAAGTACACTTTGAAGGCCATCTAAGCTCTTGTTTATAAAGCGCACGTGTGTTATACTCGTGCAGAGAAATGTGGCAATAATAGGATATTTCCGGAGAACAAACGTACGGAAATGAAAGTGTCCCTTTGCACGCAACCGACAAAGGTATCAGGAATGGAGAAAGAGAATATGACTGAACAGAATCTGACCGGCTATCCGTCCATCGACAGACCTTGGCTGAAGTATTACTCCGAGGAGGCACTGAACGCGCCGCTGCCGGAGGGATCGATGTATGATTACATGACTGCCTGCAACGTTGGACGCATGGACGAGACGGCGCTGAACTATTTCGGCAGGAAAATATCCCACAGACAGCTGCAAACCGAGATTGACCGCTGTGCCCGGGCGCTGGTCGCCAGCGGCGTAAAGCCGGGCGACGTGGTGAGCCTGTGCATGTTGGCCATACCGGAGATGATTTATCTGCTCTATGCCATTAACAAAATCGGCGCTGTTGCCAATTTTGTGGTACTCAATGCTACGCCCGAGGAACTGGGTGAGCAGATTTCGGCGGCTAAGAGCAAATTGGTCTTTACGGTGGGAGTTGCTGAAAGACAAATCCTTGAAGTAGTAAAAAATTCCCCAGTGGAACAGGTTATTTCTGTTTCACTGGCGCAATCCATGACGCCACTTATGGCAGCCCTTTTCAAAATGAAGAAAAAGCCATCTTGTAAAAGCTTTGTGTCGTGGAGCAGATTTATTGAAACTGGCAATCAAATCAGCGTGGCATATTCTGTTGTTACAAGGGGGAATGCAGCTGTAATCGAATACACGGGCGGTACCACAGGCAAAGCAAAGGGCGTACTACTATCGAATCTGTCTATCAATGCGGTGGCATTTGATTATCGTCATGCAGAAAATTTGTTTGACTTTCAATCTGGAGAACGATTCCTTTGCTGTGTGCCGCCGTTTCTCGCTGTGGGTTTGTCGGTTTGCTATCATATGCCGCTTTGTCTCGGATTTGAACTAATCCTATCGCCGGATCCATCACCAGCCGCAGTCCCCCAATACATCAGAAAATATCACCCAAATCACGTTTTGACAGGTGCTTTGCACATTGACCAAATCATTTCGGATAAAGCATTGCAGAAAGCAGATTTATCGTTTCTATATACAGTTGCATGTGGCGGCGATAAGAAAGATGCATTATGGGAGGAAACAGCTACGCACTTTTTAGCAAAACACCATGCCAAGCACGGTCTAATCAATGGCTATGGCCTATCAGAAACGGCAGGAAGCTTCTGTACAACGATGCATCATTCAAATCAGATGCTGCCATTTGTACGCAATAATATCATGATTGTTGATCCTGATACAAATAAGGAACTCCCTTACGACAGCGAAGGAGAGGTATTAGTATCTGGCCCAAGTCTAATGATTGGATATTGGAATAGCGATCTTTGTCCCGATAAAGATGTTTTTTTCATTAGAAATGGTGTGAAATGGCTTCGAACAGGAGATTTAGGGACAATTTCTTCAGATGGACATTTTTATATTACTGGCCGACTTAAAAGAATCTTGTGGGCGACCGGTGAGGATCAGATTGTCAATAAAATATACCCAATGCAGATCGAAGAAGTTATTTTGCATGAACCTGCGGTAAAACGTTGCGCAGTCGTGGGACGGCCGGATGAAAAGCGGGGCTTTTTACTCATAGCGTTCATTGAACTTGCTGATAAAATGGCAGATAAAGATGCCGTTTCTGTGCGAATTTCTCGAATCTGTAAAAAAGGCTTAAAAGAAAATGCACAACCCAAAGAGTTGATTTTCATTGAAGCAATGCCATACACGAGAACGGGCAAAGTCGATTACCGCGCCCTGGAGCAGATGGCGGTAAAGTCGAATTGTACGGAAAAGCAGAGAATAATGACCGTGCGAAACATCACAATATTCTTTTTTGTAAATATGAAATTTAGCAATTTTCCTTCAGATTATTGCAATTCAGACGTGCTATTTACTGCATCAAGCGTTGGATATTAAATTCTACCTTTGCACGCAACTGGCAAAGGTATCAGGAATGGAGAAAGAGAATATGACTGAACGGAACTTGACCGGCTTCCCGTCCATCGACAGACCTTGGCTGAAGTATTACTCCGAGGAGGCATTGAACGCACCGCTACCGGAGGGGTCGATGTACGACTACATGACCGCCTGCAATGCCGGGCGTATGAACGAAACGGCGCTGAACTATTTTGGGCGGAAAATCTCCCACCGGCAGCTGCAAACCGAGATTGACCGCTGCGCCCGTGCGCTGGTCGCCAGCGGCGTAAAGCCGGGCGACGTGGTGAGCCTGTGCATGCTGGCCATGCCGGAGACGATTTACCTGCTCTATGCCATCAACAAAATCGGGGCCATAGCAAATTTTCTGGTAATGAGCGCCACGCAGCAGGAACTGCGGGGACAATTGGCTGTCACAGGGAGCAAGCTGGTCATCGCCTTAGATATGGCAATGCCGCAAATCAAAGAGGCTGCCGGTGACAGCACCCGGGTCATATCTGTTTCTCTTGCGCAGTCGATGCCTTTGCCAGCGGCCATAGTGTACCGGCTGAAAGCGAAGCAGCCTCGCACGGAGGCCGTCGCTTGGCGGGAATTTCTTGCATCGGGCGATCAGGTATCGCTACCCTCCTGTGTGACGGGAAAAGAGACTCCCGCGGTCATTGAATATACGGGCGGCACCACCGGCAAGGCGAAGGGTGTGCTGGTGTCCAATGGCGCGGCAAATGCCATTGCGTTTCAATACCGTGTATCCAATAATATTCTTGATTTTGAACCAGGCCAAAGGTTTCTGAACATTATTCCCCCATTTCTGGCCTATGGTATTTTTTTGGGGGCGCATATGGCATTGTGTACGAGTCTGGAGGAGGTGATTTGCCCCGATCCCACCCCAGTACACTTCCCGGCGCAGTTCGTGCGCTACCGTCCCAATCATTTCAGCGGCGGGCCGATTCATATTGAGGCGTTGATGAAAAGCAAAAAGGTGCGGCAAATGGACTTGTCTTTCCTGCGGGTCGCAGCCTATGGCGGCGATGCGATGAGCCAGGAATGGGAACAAGCGGCAACCCGATTCCTGATGGCACACCACTCTCCTTACGGTTTGCTGAAGGGTTACGGCATGACGGAAACCGCCGCAACGCTCTGCTTCAGCACGAACCGCGTGCCGGAGATGATCCCACTGCCCCGAAACAACATCAAGGTGCTGGATATCGACACGGGGAAAGAACTGGGCTATGACCAGGATGGAGAAATCTGTGTTACCGGCCCCACATTGATGATCGGCTACTACAAAAATGAGGACGCTACCAAGGAGATCATTTTTGAGGAAAATGGCGTCCGCTGGCTGCGGACGGGAGACCTGGGACATATCACCCCGGAAGGATACTTCCATCTTACCGGGCGGATCAAGCGGATATTCTGGGGCGTAGGGCCGGATAACACGCCGTATCGCATATACCCCATGGAGATCGAGCGCGTTCTGTGTACCTGCCCCGAGGTGGAAAACTGCGCCGTTATCGGGAAGCCCAATGGCGAGCGCGGGTATTTGCCCATCGCATATGTCGTTCCGGCTCCATCGGCAGACCGAAGCCGTCTTGAGGAACAGTTGGGACGGCTCTGTGAAAAAGAATTGCACGGAAACGCGATGCCTTACGCGTACCATTTTATGGACAAGCTGCCGGCCACTCCGGCGGGCAAAGTCGATTACCGCACCCTGGAACAGATGGCGGCAAAGTGAGCGTATTTGCGCAGCCAAATCCACATAACAGGAGAACGTATGCAAAAACAAAAGTTTAGCGCAAAAATCAAGGCCCTGCGCTTTGCCGGGCTGAAAAATGCCATTCATCCCTTACTGCTGAAGGTGCTGACCTTCAAGACCACCGGGGAACTGCGGGTGGACGGGAAATTCCCGGACAGCGGCAATTACCTGATCGTTGCAAATCACTGCTGCATTGAGGACATTCCCACCCTGGGCGAGGCGGTGCAGAAGCACTTTTTCCTGCTGGTAAGCGACGAGGATAAGCCGACCATTGATGGCATATTCCTGTCCATGAATGGCGTGGAGTGGGTACACCGAATGAGCAAAGACAGCCGCCGCCATGCCGCCGCTCACGCTGTAGAGATTCTAAAAAACGGCCATAATTTTGCCATGTACCCGGAATCTACCTGGAACCTGTCGCCCACTGCACTGGTCATGCCCATGAACTACGGTTGCATCAAGATCGCACTGGAGGCCGGAGTGCCTATTATTCCGGTGGTCTCCTCGTTTTTTGATACATACCGCCATACCATCATCGGGGAGAAGTTTTATCCAACGGAGGATCTGGAGCAGTCGATCAGCGAGCTTCGGGATATTATGTCCGGTTATGTGTACCGTCAGATCCAAGAGCACTACCGCACCGCCCCACAAGACGCTTCTATTATGCAGACGCAGCTTGAGAGTGGAACGGAATACTACGAAACGCGCCGGGATATATCGGATGGTTATTGGGAGCAGTATGTTCAAAAGCTCTATGGCGCATATGCACGGGCCAGAAAGAACAGGGACGGCGTAAGAAAATTCGAGTCCCGCTTTATCTTTACGCCCAAGACAGACGCGCATCAGTATTTTCAGATATTCAACAGCCACATTGATTTTGCGGACGGTGTGCCGATGGTGCGGCGTATTACATCGGAACCTGGCGGCAAGAGTGCCGCATTACGGCGGACCTTCTTTGAATACGGCTGCAATGAGACTTCGCTGGATACGTTTTTGATGGGATAGACATGAGGGAAATCACTGTGCGATACAGAGAAAATCGAGAAAGCCGGAAAACACAAAAAATAGTTGCATCTCTTAACAGAAACATACAGGGCATTGAAGATGTGACAGGCGGAAAACACCCCAGTAAGCTGTTTTACCTGTGGGGCAGGCAAATTGGTAAGTTGATGGGTGAAGCTTGGCGGCCAACCCGTATGAGCATACGCATTCGCCGGATAATTCATCCACTGTTCACACTACTGGGCAAGAGAATACTTACCAATCCACAAGTAATTGAAAATCGAATTCACTTAAAGAGCCAAGCCATGGTCAAATTAGACAAGGAAATTATTTTATCAAACGAACCGGTAATTTTCTGTGTCAACCATCGATTTACAGATGATGCCTTGGGGTCTGTCTGTGCTGTGCCACGCCATGCGTATATCCTGTTTGGAAGCCTGCCGATGTTTTTCAACACAGTTGACGGCATCAGTGCATGGCTAAACGGCGTTATATTATGCAACAGAAAAGTCGCGGCCAGCCGAAGGACTGCCGCCGAGAACGCTGTGCGGCTTCTGCAAATGGGAGGAAATCTGTTGATATTTCCCGAAGGGGTGTGGAATAAAACTCCGTCACGTCTCATGCTGGATTATTGGCCCGGAGTTTATCGGATCGCAAAGGCAACCGGCGCAAAGGTCGTCCCCGTTGTTCATTACATTCGTAATACGGATGATCCTTCACCGGAAAATGTCCTCTATACAGTCGTGGATGAGCCCCTTCGGTTGGACGATTTGTCAGAGAAGGATGCCTTATCACTTCTACGGGACACGATGGCGACTTGGTACTATCTGATGATGGAGCGCTATGGGCAGAGTACCCGACAGGAACTACTGGAAGGATTTAGCAGTTCCGATGAGGCTTGGGAAAGCTACTTGGCCATGCATACCGGCAAGATATCATACTACGATAAAGAGATCGAGACGACAGCGGACTACCGTCCAAAGAGCACTGTCCTTGCCCAGAATGTATATGGCCCCATTGCGGACATTCAAACCATAACGCCAGAGAATGCCTGTGCTGTTGCGGACGCGATACGAATCGTTGGACAAGCTTGCAGGCTGGATTTTCAACAGAGATTTTGAACACAGCAGACAATTACGAAAATACATCAAGGCGCAAAGTGTTCTCCAAGAACGGGGAAAACGGCTTTTTAATGAGGAAACTTGAAGGAGAAATATAGCCATGAGAAATATAGGACTGATGCGCTGTACAACAGCCAGTGCGGAGAGCTTCACGACAGAAGCCGGTATCAAGCTGCGACGCACCGCAAGCCCGATACTGCGTAAGGTTCTGCGGCTTGCGGTCAAGCGCAAAATTGTTGTGGAGCAATATCCGGTGCTAAAACAGGGACAACCCTATATTTTTGCGTCTACACACTTTTTTGATGAAGATATCATTGCCAATCTTGCCGTTATTGACCGGAATACATGGGTACTTATTGGAACAACAGATCAACTAGAGCATAATCCCCAGATGTATGCCGCGTGGCTGAACGGACTGGTGTATGTTGACCGCCTAAGTAACAACAGCCGAAAAGAATCAGTGAAAAAGATGCTACGCGTCCTGAACGCAGGCTCAAGTGTTCTGATTTTTCCGGAGGGTGGGTGGAACAACTCTGAAAATCTCCTGGTAAATCCCTTGTTTTCCGGCCCTTGGCTGCTGGCAAAGCATACAGGTGTACCTTGTGTTCCGGTCGCTGTGTTTTGCGAGCATAATTCGGATGTAATCTATATGCGTTATGGAGAACCAATGGACATCGACCATCTGGAAAAGGATGAAGCGTTGGGCTTGCTGCGTGACCAGATGGCTTCGATGATGTACGAGATGATCGCTCAGCATGCGACGCCGCTATCCCGGAACTCACTTACAGGGGATCATCATTTTCGGCACATGGAGGAGCGTTGTCAGGAATATTTGCGGGTCAATTGGACTCGTGATACATGGGATGAGGAATTGACCGTCCACCGACCGCAGGGTATCGTAACAGAGCAGGATGTATACGCCTTTGCTGACCGCGTAAAACTTACGTCGGAAAATGCACGAATCATACTCCCTGCTGTGGAGCGCTGTGAGGTATATCGCGGATATGACTTCAAAGCCTACATGCATAATAACTGGAACAGATGCAGCCAGACTTAGATTTGAGCTATATGTTAGTACTTGTGCATCGACTGAAGTAACTCGCTTTCCAACAACTCTTCCAACAAACACACTAAATCCACGCAAAACACCCCAATATCTACTAAAACGCACTAACACAAGAAGAACCTCCAATCCCTTGTAGCACAAGGGATTGAAGGTTTTCCCTCGGTATGAATGGGTACAACGCAAAAGCATCTACGGCTTTTTGGTAAGGATGAGGTCGGCGGTTCGAATCCGCCCAGCAGCTCCAAAAAGCATCGGAAACTTCGGTTTTCGGTGCTTTTTTGTTGCAAAAACGCACTTTTAGGCGTGGGTCAAAATGTGGGGCAACTGCCTGACCCACACCGTGACCCACACGGGGAAATATCCCGATAGACCCAAAGAGTACCGGAGAGGAGGTTTTGCTTCCTCTCCGGTGTTTTTGTCCTCTTTCTGCTCACATCACCTGCGCCATAAAGCTGCCCATGGTCTGCGCGGCCTCGTCCTGCTTCTGGCGGGTAGCGTGGGTGTAGGTGCGGAGAGTGAAGCCCGCATCGTAGTGGCCCAGCATACTGCTGACCGTTTTCACGTCCACGCCGTTTTGTAGGGCTAACGTTGCGAAGGTATGTCGGAGATCGTGAAAGCGTATGTGCGGCAGTCCTGCGTCCTTCAGAATTTTCTTATGCAGGTTCACAATGGAATCGGGGTAGTACATCTCGCCCGTGACGGGCGACGGGAACATATACGGGTTGTCGGGATGCTTCTTGTGTTCGGCAACCAGCAGGTCAACAGCCTCCTGTGGAATACTGACCTTTCTGACCGATGTCTCCGTTTTGGGGCGCGAGAGGGTCAATTCACCGTTGGGGTTCTTGACGTACTGCTTACTGACGGAGATGGTCTTGTCCGCGATGTCGAGATCACTCCAGAGAAGCGCCGTGATCTCCCCCTTGCGTAGTCCGCTGACCAGCTCCAGATAAAACATGGGCAGCAGTCCCCTCTTATCCGCGGCGTCGAGGTAGGTCTTGATATGCTCCGGTTGGAGGATCTGCATCTCGAATTTCTGCACCTTCGGTGCGATGCAGTCCTCGGTGGGGTTGCGGAGGATCAGGCGTTCTTTTACGGCGCGGTTCAGGGCATTGTGGAGCATCAGGTGCAAACTCCGAACCGTGGTGCTGCTGAGTCCCGGATTGCCGTGACCGCTTTTTCGGTTGGTGCGGCCACTCTCCATTAGCTCCTTGTAGAGTTTTTGCAGGTCGTGAGCGGTCAGCTTGGTGAGCTTGATGCTGCCGATGCGGGGGATGGTGTACTGCTCGATCATCAGACGGTAGCGATCCGCCGTGGCGACACGGACATTTGGCTTGGCATAGATGTCGTACCAGCTCCGCAGCCACGTGGCCACGGTGTATTCGTCGGCGCGGCTGACGTCGACGCCCTTTGTGGCCTCCATAGCAGCGGCCAGCTTCGCCTTGCACTCCGCCTGCGTCTTGCCGAGAACGTTTTTGATGATGCGTTTACCGGTTCCTGCGTTGTATCCTGCGGTGTAGCGACCCTCCCAGCGACCATCTGCGCGTTTGCGGATATTGCCCTCGCCGTTGGCGCGTTTCTTGGCCATTGAATCAACTCCTTTCTAGGCAGCAAACACAAATACCACAACTTTGCGCGGAAAGCTACCGTTTTTGAAATGATCTTTTTATTGTTTCCAGCAGCGCAAAATATGCGCCTCTTACAGAACCTCTTATAGCTATCTCCCCTTTGTTGATAGTGATTTGAATTGGGTCAAACAACGCAGTGCTCCACCAGCGCGCCTCATCTTCCTTGTTGTCGAGGCCGGAAGTGTATGGTATCCTATTCCAGAGGGGCGTTTCCCAAAGTTAAAGCTACCACACTAAAACCCACGCTTACATTACTTCCAAACAAAACAATTTGGGAGGCAAACCCTATGAAAAAACTGATTCCTGCGAATATAACTTCGATAACTGCTGTGTGGAATTGAAATTCACCGATGGCAGCATGAGTTTATTACTTGATGATGATTGACGAGAACTACGAATGGGTTGACCTTTAGATTGGAGAAATAATTATGCTTTACCACATATCGAAAATCGCAGGCTTGAAAATATTGAAACCGCAGGTTTCAACACACAACAAGGCGTATGTGTACGCCATCGAAAATGTGGTTACCGGGCTTCTGTTTGGTGCGCCGCATGATGATTTTGACTTTATTATCAGCGAAGAAAATGGCATTCCTGTTATTATGGAGTGCTATCCAGATGTTTTTCGCCTATCTTTCAAAGACAAAAAATGCTCTATCTATGAGATTAGTGATGAGGGCTTTATGCGAGGAGTGACATCGTGGAGTCCGGAGTTTGTCAGCGAAAACGAAGTCGCTGTTGTTCGCGAGATTGCCGTTAATGATCTCTATTCCCGTCTTCTTGACGAGGAATCATGTGGAAATTTGATAATACGCAGATACGAAGATGCAGAAGATTACAAAAGCATCATCGCAGAACATATCGTAGATCGTCTCGTGCGTTTTGATGCCGTATATACCGAAGATAAAAAAATCAAAAAGTACTACGGGAAAATTATTGATGCACTCAAGGATATTATGGATGGGCATTTACTATAGCAGTTTTGTCTCTACTATTCTTCGTTCATTGAGGCATGGGTTTTGCACCTCTTACATGCCGCTCATACCGCCCATGCCGTGGCTCTGCTCGTTCTCGTGGTCGTTCCATTTATGGCCCATTGCCATCTTCTTTTCCCGCAGGCGTTGTAGGCGTTTGTGGTCGATTTGGACACCGGTGGCAGCGGGGGCCGGGGCGTTGTTCCGGAAGATGTTACTCATGTGGTGCAGCAGGCGCGTGGCTGACAGCAGGGCGGAGGGCGGCTCCTGTTCGCCGCG